>Ga0310821_100379_pt1 | contig 23357 bp, 19 predicted proteins | sample P4_ome_FD_201300 | JGI IMG/M metagenome (GOLD analysis project Ga0310821, IMG submission 201300) | Sorghum-adapted microbial communities from Joint BioEnergy Institute, Emeryville, California, United States - P4_Day56_Rep1 | ecosystem: Engineered > Bioreactor > SSF (Solid state fermentation) >...
TTCCTACCTATTAGTCACATGCACACGCAATAATGACCAAGAGGATAAAGAGAACAAGGATAACGCCAATTTCTCGTTCCCCACCAAAAAAACCCATACAATTCCCTCCCATGTACAATGGATTAAATTACATTTCATACTATGTAAATGGGGATGGACAGGTGTTGGGTTATTGCCTTTATTTAAGGCTTTTATTATTTTTGTGCTATTGTTCTGTTTCTTATTGGTGTCTTCTTAATGGAATTAAAGACGCCCGCAAGCCATCGGAAGAAGACGTCGCTGCGGAAGTGGCGGAGTTAAAGGCGATGCTTGGCGGCAATTCCATTCGTAAGCGGCACCGCCCGCGAGTTTTTCTTATGGATATATTTGTTTTTAAAAATGTACTTTACATTAGTTTGCGATTTGTGATAAGATAATATTCGTTAGACATCAATGCGTTCAACCTTCGGCTTTATCGTATATTCACCGTTTGATAAGGCGTTAGCATAACGAAGACAGACATATCAAATCAAACTTCTAAGCCGTTGGCAGGGAGTTCGAATCTCTCCTGGGAAGCCAGCGAGCCATTAGCTCAGTTGGTAGAGCACCTGACTTTTAATCAGGGTGTCACTGGTTCGAGTCCAGTATGGCTCACCATTTGCTTTATATATCAGGCTTGGACTCTCACCTTTTTATAAGGGAACTTCCGCTAAGAACGCTCACGTCCTGTGAGCAACGCGGAAGCTTACACGTCCTGTGCTTCGCGAGTCCAGTATGGCTCATCACCTATTTCCATAAAAGTGAAGCAGATGCTCTGCAGCTTATTCCAAATATTTTTATGGGGCCCAAAGATAAGGGTGCAAAATTAAATTGTGCGGACGTGGCGGAATCGGCAGACGCGCTAGATTCAGGTTCTAGTGGTAGCAATACCGTGGGGGTTCAAGTCCCTTCGTCCGCACCATCATAATTGATTATGAACGCATAACTATGTGTATAATTTTATAACATAAGAAGTGTGGACAGTCGCTGTTCATGTTATATGAATAGAGGAAAGTCCAGGCTCGCCCGGGCTGCGATGCCCGGAGTGTTTGTGCCTGCCGCAAGGTAGGGCAGTCGTTTCAACGGCTGACGGCGGTGAAATCGGCTAAGTCCCTTTGGGATATGTCGAGAATAGCCTGAAAGTGCCACAGTGACGAAGCTCTGTCGGAAACGGCAGAGGTGGAACGAGGTAAACCCCGCAAGCGAGCAACCCAAATTTTGGTAGGGGCACTATCTGAAGGGAATTGAACTGGAGGATAGACGAGAGGATGCTCTCGTAGATAGATGACTGTCACTTCCGTGTACCAGGCTGGCTGCCGCGAAGAGTACGGGAAGGACAAAACCTGGCTTACAGCACTTCTTATGGCCGTTATATTGATTTATATAGAAAACCGTTCCATGCATTGGGGACGGTTTTTTCTACATTTATCACCATTGCAGGATGCTGGAGGTGCGACTGTGAATTTTACCATTATGCCTGAAGCAGTGCAGGCTTATAAGAAATATGCCGATTTCCGGGAAGGAGAATGCTACCGATTCTATGTGCGGACGGGTGGTCCTGGTACAGGCGGCCTTTTTTATGCTGTAGAAAAAAGTTCACAGGATGAAATCGGTACGGATGACGTGTTATTTGAAGTGGAAGGAATCTGTTTTTGGATTCGCGGAAGCGACGCCTGGTATTTCGATGGAGGAACACTTTCTTATAATAAATACTTAGGGGAATACGGCTTTGAATTTTACAATCCTTTGTTAGAATAAAGAAAGAGGTGCCTCATGAATCGAACGCTGCAATTTGATGAATGGACGGAAGCCATTCACAGGTTATCCGAAGAGGTGGAGAAGCATCCGCGAAGATGCGAAGCCCTTGCTGCTGAACTATATGCCCAGCTTGCTCATTGGAAGCAGCATATTGAAACCGAACGGCTTACTCCCTGGGAGGCTCTGCTATATACCTGTCTTGGTATTGTGACATGGGAAAGTCAAGAACAGCGGGCCGCGGAATGGCTCACGCGTGCTGTAGAACTTGATCCTACGCAACGAGCAGCCTGGAAATATCTCAGACTTACTGTGCTGTCTGCTCTCGCTTCCCTATTCGGCGATGTTTCATTTTCTTTGCCTCGCCAGGTAGATCCGGCCGAATACAAGAAGCAGAAAACGATTGAACTGCAGCAGGAAATGCAGAAAATAACCGGGGAGATAAGGGGCCGAGCTGAACGCCTGGTAGAAGAAGGAAGAAGGGCTCAAATAAATCTGGGGACACAGCATGATGTCTGGGAGCAGGCCACCTCGCTTCTGGGGGAAATGCCGGGGATCGTGCGGGAGGTGGATGAGCGTGCGATTGCTTATAGCCGATCGATTAACGGATTGTATGCTCCGGAAGAGATACTGCGGCAGCTAAATGAATCGGTGGAGGCGCTTAATCAATATATCGAGCGCTGGAACCGCTTGTTTGCTCCCTATCGACGGGAGAGTCAGGAGGCGACCTCCGCGCTGGAGAGGCTGGATGAGCTTATTGGCATGGAGGAAATAAAAAAACGGATTCGTGATTTATACTATTTTCTTCTGTATATAACCCGAAGAAATGAACAGGGGTTTACCATGCGCGATCGTGTAGGCCTGCATGCAGTCTTAATGGGGAATCCGGGCACCGGGAAAACGACAATCGCCCGCCTGTTGGCTGAAATTTATCATGAGCTTGGCTTGCTCGAGAGACCTTCTGTTGTTGAAGTGGATCGCTCTCATCTGGTGGGATCCTACGTGGGGCATACGGAGCAGAAGGTGATGGAAGCTGTACAGCGTGCGGTAGGCGGTGTACTGTTCATTGATGAAGCGTATAGTTTAAAGCGGGCAGGAAGCGCAGAAAATGACTTCGGTCAGGTAGCGATCGACACGCTGGTTGCGGCGATGACCGGCGGTGAGTATGCGGGGACGTTTGCCGTTGTGCTGGCCGGTTATCCGGAAGAGATGCGCAATTTCCTGCTGGCCAATCCGGGTCTGAGAAGCCGATTTCCGGAGAACGGACATTTTATCCTGCCGGATTTCACGATGGATGAACTGGTGGAAATCGGGCAACTGGTAGCGCGCAATAATGAGTTTGTGCTGACGGAAAGCGCGCTTGTCGCACTGAGAGAGCGTATCGAGGCGGAGCGGGTGGACATGACCTTCGGCAATGCCCGAACTGTGAAAAATATCATTCTTGATGCGATTACGGCAAAGGGAAGGAAACTTGAACGCCTGGAAGAGATGCCGTCTGATGAGTACGCGATTTTGTATGCGGAAGACTTCGCCCTTCCTCAGGTGCAGGTAAAGCCTGCTGTAGAGCGCTTGCATGAACTGGTTGGATTGAAAGCCATAAAAGATGAGATTTCTACACTGTTTGCGTTTTTATCTATTCAGCAAAAGAGAAAAGAGAGCGGACTGCCGGTTATGCCAGTCGAGGTACACGCCGTATTCTCAGGCAATCCGGGAACCGGAAAAACAACGATGGGAGAATTGTATGCTGCCATATTGAAGGAAGCAGGCGTGCTAAAGCGCGGTCATCTGGTCACCGTCGGACGGGCGGATTTGGTGGCAGAGTATGTCGGACAGACGGCGGCCAAGACGAGGCGCAAAATTGCGGAAGCGCTTGGCGGTGTGCTGTTCATTGACGAAGCGCACGCCCTCATTCCCTCAGGGCCGAATGATTATAGTGTGGAGGCAATCGATACGCTTGTTGAAGAGATGACGAAGCACCAAGAGAATCTTGCCGTTATTCTGGCCGGGTATCCGCGGCTGATGGAAGAACTGCTCGATATGAATCCCGGCCTGCGTTCTCGATTTAAAAAATATTTCCATTTTCCCGATTATTCGGCGGAAGAGCTCGTGGAAGTAGCCAAAAGATATGCTGCTGATATGGGGTATCAGCTGTCTCTTTCGGCCTTGAATCAACTCCGCGGTTATTTTACGGAAAAAAACAGGGCAGAGAATGGCAACGCGCGGCTGGCACGATCACTCATCGAAGCAGCCGGACAGCGGCAGGCCAGACGGTTGATGGATACCGGTCGCACATCCTTTACGCTAGAAGAGCTAATGCGGATCGAAGAGGCGGATGTGCGCGGTGCTCTATGCTATAGAAAGCCGCATTGATATGTAGCGGAATAAGGGGGGATGCATCATGATTATCCGGCGAAACGGATGGGTTCACCGTCTGCTGGTTGATTTGGCAGGTAAAGCGCAGAAAGTAAAAGAGGAAAAAGACATGCTGCAGACGATTATCGATCATGCTTATGAAGGCGTACTTATTGTCGATCCGAAAGGATATATTTTAATGGCAAATGAGATTTACGCGGATTTTCTAGGCAAGAAGCTGAGCGAAATCATCGGCAAGCATGTAACCGAAGTGATTGAAAATACGCGCATGCACATTGTCGGACAAACAGGAAAACCGGAAATTGCCCAGATGCAAAAGATTAACGGGCGGGAGATGATTGCAAGTCGGATTCCGGTATTTAACCAGGGAAAAGTAGCCGCTGTCGTCGGAACCGTCATGTTTCAGCAGGTGGATGATTTGTTTGCTCTTTCCACGAAGATGGAAAACCTGCGTAAAGAGCTGAATTATTATAAAGATGAGCTGGATAAGCGACTGCAGGCTAAGTATTCATTCGATACGATCCTGGGGTCAAGTGAAGAGCTGGAGAAGGTAAAGCGCCTGGGACAACGGGTTGCAAAAAGCGATACAACCATTTTGCTGAAAGGTGAGAGCGGGACGGGGAAAGAGTTGTTCGCGCACGCGATTCATCGTGAGAGCTACCGGGGGGCAGGTCCGCTCATTAAAGTAAACTGTGCGGCCATTCCTGATGCGCTCCTGGAATCGGAGCTGTTTGGCTACAAGGAAGGAGCGTTTACCGGAGCCAAGAAGTCCGGGAAGAAAGGCAAGTTTTCGCTTGCAAACGGCGGTACCATCTTTCTTGATGAGATTAGCGAAATGCCGCTGATGATGCAGGTTAAATTGCTGCGTGTCCTGCAGGAAAAGGAAATTGAGCCGATCGGAGCGGATAAGCCGGAGTCGGTAGATGTACGGATTATCGCAGCGACAAACAAGGATTTGCTGTCATTGGTCGAGCAGGGAAAGTTCCGCCATGATTTGTACTACCGGTTGAATGTGGTTATGCTGGATATTCCGTCGTTGCGTGAGCGAAAAAGCGATATTCCTCTTCTTATCGAACACTTTTTGGAGAAGCTTGAAAAAGAGACGGGAATTCCGGTTGAAGGTATCGAACGGGAAGCTGTGGATGCGCTGCTTGCCTATTCGTGGCCGGGAAATATTCGCGAACTGCGGAACGTGCTGGAGCGTACATTGTACGTCAAGAACGGCCCTGTGATTACAATACAGGACCTTCCTGCTGTCATTGGAAGCGAAGTGACTGTTAGGGAGAACGATAATGGAGCAGGTACATTAAAACAGGCGGTAGAGCAAGCGGAAGCATCGGCGATTCGACGGGCGATCCGGGAATGTGACGGCAACAAATTGCGGGCGGCGGAGCGTCTCGGCATTAGCAAGTCCAGCTTATACGCCAAAATTTTTAAATATCAAATTACAGAATAAATAAGCGTTACATATTGGACGAAGAGAATCATTCTTTTCGTCCAATATTTTGGAATTAAAGTCCAATATTTTGGAAAAAATAAGGTTTTTTTAAAAGGATGGCTCTTGATTTATTTTTTCTTCAGGCCATAGAAACAAAGAAACATCAGTTTTTATCAGATGTGTAAATGAATCGTCAAAAAAAGAGGTTATTTTGGCATAGATTTTGCTTTTGTTTAGAATGTGGATGGGGAATGCGGCAGAGAGTGGAGGAGTGGTAATAAAATAAAGAGAAAACTCGAAGCACAATATGAAAACGTTTTAACCTCTTGTTTTAGAAAAAAGGAGGAAGTTAGATGGAAGTTATCGTCATTTTATTGGCACTATTTTTCCTTATGTTTGTTGCGTACCGCGGCTTCAGCGTCATTTTATTTGCTCCCATTGCTGCGCTGTTTGCGGTGCTATTGACGGATCCGGGATATGTGCTGCCGTTTTTCTCAGGTGTATTTATGGATAAGATGGTTGGCTTTATTAAAAGTTATTTTCCGGTATTTCTTTTGGGTGCCATTTTCGGTAAAGTCATTGAGATGTCCGGCTTTGCCAAGTCGATTACCGGTGCGGTGATCAAGCTTATCGGTCCGAGCCGTGCGATGCTGGCGATTGTGCTGGTCGGCGCTATACTCACATACGGCGGAGTTTCGCTGTTTGTGGTAGCGTTTGCAGTTTATCCGTTCGCGGCGGAGCTGTTTAAAGCAGCTGACATTCCGAAGCGGTTGATTCCGGGAACGATTGCGCTCGGAGCGTTTACGTTTACCATGGATGCGTTTCCGGGAACGCCGCAGATTCAGAACATCATTCCGACGACATTTTTCAAAACGGATACGTGGGCGGCTCCGTGGCTTGGCTTTATCGGTGGACTTTTCGTCTTCATTATTGGTATGATTTACTTAGAATGGAGAAGAAGAAAAGCAAAGGCTGCCGGCGAGGGATACGGCACCGGACACAAAAACGAGCCGGAGCCGCTGGGAGAAGAAAAGCTGCCGAATGCCTTTATTGCCATTCTTCCTCTCATTGTTGTCGGGGTATTCAACAAAGTCTTTACAAATTTGATTCCGCAGTTCTATGGGAAGCAGTTCGACTTTGAAGCCATTAATATTGCCAAGGTCAATCCGGTCGATGTAACAAAAGAAACGGCGATCTGGGCGGTAGAGGGCGCGCTTGTATTGGGCATTCTGACTGTGCTGCTGTTCTCGTTCAACCGCATCAAGGAAAATTTCAATGCAGGTATTAACGTATCGATCGGCGGCGCGATGCTGGCTACGCTGAACACGGCGTCCGAGTACGGATTCGGCGGTATCATTTCGCTGCTTCCGGGCTTCAAATCGGTCAGCCAGGCGATGTCTGATACCTTTACCAATCCGCTGGTGAACGAAGCGGTGACGACGACGACGCTGGCTGGGATCACAGGTTCTGCGTCAGGGGGGATGAGTATTGCGCTGGCGGCCATGGGAGAGACGTACATGGAGCAGGCGCAGAAGCTCGGTATCAATCCGGAAGTGCTGCACCGAGTGGCGTCCATGGCGTCCGGCGGGATGGACACCTTGCCGCATAATGGGGCAGTCATTACCCTGCTTGCGGTAACCGGACTTACACATAAACAGTCGTATATTGATATCTTTGCGATGACGCTTATTAAAACAACCGCTGTATTCTTTATTATCGCACTTTACTATATGTTCGGTATCGTTTGAATTTTCGTTTGTTTGCAAGCGGTTGCAATATTCTATACTGCAGCCTATTTATAAATCCAGTAAGGAGTGAGTCAAGTGAGTGTGTTTACATCCATTGATGAAGCTTTAAACGGCATTCAAGACGGAGCCACTATTATGGTGGGCGGGTTCGGTCTGGTTGGCATTCCCGAGAAACTGATTCTTGGATTGCGCGACAAGGGAGTAAAGGATTTGACGATCATTTCCAATAACTGTGGGGTAGACGATTGGGGGTTGGGCCTGCTGCTGCAAAATAAACAGATTAAGAAAATGATTTCGTCTTACGTAGGTGAAAATAAAGAGTTTGAACGTCAATTTTTATCCGGTGAGCTGGAAGTGGAATTGGTACCGCAGGGCACACTGGCAGAGCGCATCCGCGCAGGTGGTGCCGGCATTCCGGCATTTTACACGCCGGCCGGCGTAGGTACACCGCTTGCCGAAGGGCGCGAAGTGCGTACGTTCAACGGCAAAGAATATTTGCTCGAAACAGGACTGACCGCCGATTTCGCGTTGGTAAAAGCCTGGAAAGGTGACACCATGGGGAACCTGGTGTACAACAAAACGGCCCGCAACTTTAATCCAATGATGGCGGCGGCAGGAAAAATTACGATTGCAGAAGTGGAGGAACTTGTGGAGCCGGGTGAGTTGAATCCGGACCATATCCATACGCCGAGCATATATGTACAACGTATTATTCAATGCACGAACTACGAGAAACGAATCGAACGCAGAACGGTACAGGCACAAGCATAACAAGGAGGGGAATAAGATGGCATTATCAAGAGAGCAAATCGCAAAACGAGCGGCTCAGGAGATCGAAGACGGTTTTTACGTGAATCTGGGTATCGGTATTCCGACATTGGTAGCCAACTACATTCCGAAGGATAAGCATGTTGTGCTACAATCGGAGAATGGTCTGCTCGGTATCGGACCGTACCCGACAGAAGAGGAAGTAGATCCAGAATTAATCAACGCAGGAAAAGAAACGATTACAATGCTGCCGGGTGCAAGCATTTTCAGCAGTGCAGAATCGTTTGCGATGATTCGCGGCGGTCATATTGACATAGCCATTCTCGGCGGCATGGAAGTATCAAAAAACGGCGACCTGGCTAACTGGATGATTCCGGGTAAGATGGTCAAAGGCATGGGTGGCGCGATGGACCTGGTGCACGGTGCGAAGCGCATCATTGTTATTATGGAGCATGTGAATAAGCACGGCCAGCCGAAAATTCTAAACGAGTGCACGCTGCCGCTGACGGGCAAAGGTGTAGTAAACCGTATCATTACGGATCGCGCGGTCATCGATGTAACGCCGAACGGTCTCGAACTGGTAGAAGTAGCGCCAGGCTTTACGGTACAGGATATTAGAGAATCTACAGAACCGGAATTAATTATTTCTCCAAAGCTGGCCGGCAAAGCATAGGGAAAGTAGAAGGAGACATAGCAATCAATGACGAAATTGGTGCAGGATAAAGTTGTATTTTTGACCGGAGCGGCGAGCGGCATTGGTTTGGAACTCGCTAAGGAGTTTGCCCGGGAAGGTGCAAAAGTAGCGATTAGTGATTTGAATGCCGAAGCAGCGGTAGCTGCGGCCTCCGAGTTAACGGCAGAAGGCTTTGCTGCCATCGGTATGGGCTGCAACGTGGCGGATGAAGCACAATTGAAAGCCGCGCTGGATGAAACGATGGAAAAATTTGGACGTCTGGATGTGCTGGTGAATAATGCGGGATTGCAGTACGTTTCGCCAATTGAAGAGTTTCCGACGGAGAAGTTTGAGCAGCTGGTAAAAGTAATGCTTGTGGCTCCGTTTATGGCAATCAAGCATGTATTTCCGATTATGAAGCAGCAGGGATTCGGCCGTATTATCAATATGGCTTCCATCAACGGACTGGTCGGCTTCGCGGGCAAGGCAGCGTATAACAGCGCCAAGCATGGCGTCATCGGTTTAACTAAAGTGGCTGCGTTGGAAGGCGCTACGCATGGCATTACGGTTAATGCAATTTGTCCCGGCTATGTAGATACGCCGCTTGTACGAAATCAACTGTCAGATTTGGCCAAGACGCGCAACGTACCGCTTGAGAAAGTGCTTGAAGAGGTCATCTATCCACTCGTACCGCAGCGCAAGTTGCTATCGGTCAAGGATATTGCGGACTATGCGCTGTTTATTGCCAGCGATAAAGCAGGCAGTGTAACGGGGCAGGCTATAGTTGTTGATGGCGGTTATACAGCACAATAGTACAAACCATGGCAAAAGACCGCTCTGGATTTTCCAGAGCGGTCTTTTTCTGTGAAAATCGTGAGGAAAGAGGGAGAAGATAGAGGAAAAAAAGATCCAGGGAAGAAAAAGGTCTTCGCCTTTTTCTACACTAAAATCCTCTCCTCGTTCTGTTCTCTCTTTTCCTTCGTACCGCAAAAGTCAGCCGCTCTTCCCATGATTTTCATAGCAGGGTTGCAGCTGAAAAGCCATGGGAGTTTTGATTGATTATTCGGTCGCGGATTCTTTGCCGAGGAAAAGCACGACCAGTACGGCCAGCATCGTCATCGTAAAGAACATGGAAAAAATATATGGGAAGCCAATACTCATGCCGATGAGCAGCCCGACCAAGTACGGTGCAATGATACCGGCAATTCGGCCGAAACCTGCGGCCCATCCGGTACCGGTGGCACGGAACAAGGTTGGATATTGCTCTGCCGTATATGCGTACGTAGCGCCCCAGGCCCCCAGATTGAAGAAAGAGAGACAAATGCCGGAAAATAGTAATGTCCATATATTAGGTGATAGTCCGAATGCCAGCGAAGAGATGGCAGACAGTGACATGAATACAACAAGGGTTGGTTTTTTGCCCCATTTGCCGACGAAGTAGGCAGCGGTGAAATATCCAGGAATCTGCACTAACGTCATCAGCAGCACGTATTCAAAGCTTTTGATGAGTGTAAACCCTTTCATAACCATAATAGACGGCATCCACAGCAGCATTCCGTAGTAAGAGAAGACGGAAGCAAACCAGAGGGTCCACAGCACAAATGTTGTGCGGCGGTAAGAAGGGGACCACAAAAGTTTAATCTTTTGTCCGATCGTCTTCTGTTCAGATTGCCTGGTAAAAGCGGGTGTCTCCGGCAGTGCCCGGCGCAGATAAAGAGCATACAGCGCAGGGATTGCGCCCATAAACAACCCGACGCGCCAGCCAAACTCCGGAATGATAAAGTATGAGATAACGGCGGCAACAAGTGCCCCGCCAGCCCAGAAGCTCTGCAGCCAGACGACCCACTTTGCCCGATCACGCTGCGGGGCAGATTCCAGAACATACGTAGTGACGACTGGAAGCTCTCCTCCCAGACCGAAACCGACAATGAAGCGCAGCACCATAAAGATGAGCAGTGTGGTGGCAAAAGCGTTCAAACCGGTGGCAATGCTATAAATAAGAAGTGTAACGATGAACAATTGCTTGCGTCCGTAACGGTCAGCCCATAGACCGGCAAGCGCCGCGCCCAGTGCCATTCCGATGAAGTTAATCGTACCGATAAGGCCCATTTCCGTCGGCGTCAGTCCCCACTCCACATTTAGCGCGGCAATAACGAAGGCGAGGATACCGACGTCCATCGAATCGAACAGCAGCCCGATTCCCGAGACACCGAGCAGTTTTAAGGCATGTCGCTCTTTTTTTTGCGTATTCATCTTTTTCATCCTTTCTTGCTGTTTTGGCGATACGCAGGGTATCGGATGCTACATTGTATTCATACAAAAGAGAATTGCTTATGGAGTAGAAGCAAAGGATTTCATATTTTGGTGGATATGCTACACTGAAAATAGAAACGAATCCGGTGAGGGGGCAGGCAGCATGAATGAAGAGCAATCGGCCTGGCAGATCGCACAGATGATCGAGACCATTTCCGATGCGTTTTTTGCTGTGGATAAACAGTGGCGGTTTATCTATGTAAATCGGGAAGCTGAAAAGATTTTGAAAAAACGCCGGAAAGATCTGCTGGGAAAAAGTTTGTGGAATGAACTCCCTAACGCGATGGCTCTCACCTTTCAAAACGAATACTATAAAGCGCTGGCTGAGCAGAGAGCGGTCGAATTTGAAGAATATTCGCTGACATACGATAAATGGTTTAAAGTGCATGCTGTGCCGTTTGCCGGTGGGCTGTGCGTGTATTTTCACGATATTACAGAGCGGAAAAAGTCCAATGAGCAGTTTCTTCATGCACTGGAGACGAATAACCACCTTGCCGCAGCCATTGCTAATACAGTAACGGGCGTAACTATCTCGAATCCGAACTTGCCTGATAATCCGCTGATTTTTGTCAACAAGGGATTTGAAGTGCTAACGGGATATATAGCTGATGAAGTGCTGGGGCGCAACTGCCGCTTCTTACAGGGGGAAGAGACGGATCAAGAGACGATTGCAGATATCCGTCGAGCAATAAGAGAGCGCAAACCAATTACATCAGAAGTGTTGAATTACCGGAAAGACGGGACAAGTTTCTGGAACGAGTTAACCATTAGTCCGGTTTTTGATGAATCAGGTGATTTGCTTTATTTCGTGGGATTACAGTCCGATGTTACTCGCCGCAAGCAGGCGGAGCAGGTACTGCAGGCAGAGCTGGATTTGGCCAAACTAGTGCAGGAGAGCGTGCTGAGTCGGCCGCTTTTTGAAGCAAACATTGAGATTGAAGCGATATACATTCCGTCTGAGAAATTAGCAGGAGATATATATTGCTGGTATAAAATCGATTCCCACCGGTATGGCATTTTGCTGCTTGACGTAGTTGGCCACGGAATTAGCGCCTCGCTTATCGGCATGTCCGTTCGCTCACTTCTGCAGGGGTTGATTACAAGACTGACAGACCCGGTGAAAGTGGTAAAAGAGTTGAATCGACATATGAATAACCTGTATGCGGAACAGCGTAAAATATCCTCTTATTATTTTACTTGCATTTATGTCGTAGTCGATACGAATCGAAAAACGATTGAGTATGTGAATGCTGGTCATCCGCCCGGGATCGTATGTACGGCGGAAGGGAAGAACTGGCGGCTTGAGAAGGGAAGCTTGCCGATTGGACTTCTGCCTCATTTACCGGTCGAGAAAGAAGTAATTACATACGAAACGGCAGCACGCATTGTTCTTTATACTGACGGTTTGATAGAGAGAAAGGAAAATGCGGCGTTTCATATGGTAGAAGAGATGCAGCGTTTCTTTTGGGAGAATCGCCATATGGAAACGGCAACAGTGAAAGAGGCAGCGATAAAAGCTTTTGTAACCGAAGAAAACAAAGATGATGTATGCTTGCTTGTGATTACGCTCCCGGAATAGGGAGGTATGGGGCGGGTAGAGGCAAGTAAGAAAGCAAGAAAGAGAAGGAGCGGAAAAAGGAAAGCCACTTTTCCGCTCCTATTTGTATCGGTTATGCGATTTCCACCAGTGTATCGAGCTTGCAGATTTGCAGGATGTTTTTCACAGGAAGAGAGCTATTGATAATCCGGATTTGATAGCGGGAAATCAGTGGATGAATCCAGCTGATAAGGAATCCTACGCCTGTACTGTCGATGAATCGTACCTGTTCAAGATCAATGACCAGCTTTGTCGGCTGCTCCGGAATTTTTATTTCCCGTACCTTTATTTCGATTTGCCGCACGGTTTCAAAATTAATGTCTTCCTTGAAGGTAAACAAGATTTGATCCGTTTGTACGCTATAAGTAATCATTCGATTTTTCCCCTTTTGTTCTTTGTTTCCAGACCTTTGTCATTAGCGATCAAATATAATAATAGCCGTTTCACCGCGTTCGTCGAATGAAAAATGCTTGCTGATGCTTTTGATAATGTATAAGCCCCGGCCTCTTACCTGTTCCGGCGAAGGCAAGCCGGTCGCCAAATGTTTATGCCAGTCAAAACATCCCCCTTTGTTGACAATGCGGAGTATAATCTCGCTGTCGGTCCACAGAACGGTGATATGCGTAGGGTGCGTAGATGCTGCTTGCGGGTTGTGATCGATAATATTAACAAGAATTTCCCATATGCTGAGCTGAAGAGAATAATGCAGCAGACAATTTTCCGTAAGGGAAAGATGACTGCAGATATCATGTAAAACATGATCAACATATTTTTTTAGGTTCTCTCTGGTTAAATCGTGAAAATCATAAGTTAGCATGTTGAACTTTTTCCAATAATTTTTTTAGGTATGGGTGACGATATTCATCCTGGTGCTCAAGGCGATAGAGCTGACTCCAGAGAGAATTATACGTGGATTTGACTTTCATAGGAGTAACATTACCAAAGTAATACTGCAGATGAAGCAGACGCCATTTTACGTAGTTTCGATTGTCGTTTGTATTTGCCATATTGCCCATATCGATGCGAATGATTTGCTCATTCGCTTCGTGCAGTAATACATCTGTCATTTCCTCAAGAGAGGGGAATTCCCGGTTTTCAAAAGAAAATTTGACTATACTCATTCCGTGTCCCACCTATGCACGTATTTCTTTGTATCTGTGCGTTTATTGCTTCTGGATGTCGAATTTGTCATTCAATTGATTGCTTAAAAGACTTAATTCTTCAGCCATCTTGGCCACTTGTTCGGATGCGGTGGAAATTTCATTGAACGTTTGCTGGAAGTCTAAAATATAATTGCTCACATTCTTAATTTTTTCGCTGTTGGCACGCACCTGTACCGAAGAGTTATTCATAATATTCATAATCGCAGTATTAATCTCACGGAAGCGGTTTGTTTGTTTTGCAATTTGTTCAAATGAATTCTCAAATGAGTTCACGTTATTTTGTACCATAGAGATCTGTTCATGAATATGATTAAGCGCCGCCTGGGTTTGCATAGCAAGATTACGCACTTCCTTGGCCACGACAGTAAAGCCGCGTCCATGCTCTCCTGCGCGCGCCGCTTCGATGCTCGCGTTTAAGGACAGGACATTCGTTTTGTTGGAAATAGCATGGATAACCTGGACAATCTCTCCGATTTTATTGGCGCTTTCAATAAGCTCTTTAGATTTATCACGCGTTTCGTCCATGATTTCTACGATACGGTCAATTTCTTGCAATGCCGAACTAATTTCCGTTTTACCTTCTTCTACATCGTTTACCATCTGCTGTGAGCTTTCCTGGATGTCGCGTGTACCCTCGAGCATCTGCATAACATGCGCCTCTTTCTCACCAATGGATGCGCTTGTCTCTTCCGCTGTAGCTACGAGCATTTCGGACGATTCGTTAAGGCGGTGCTGGATGCGTTCGATTTCATTCAGACGCATCATAGACGATGTATAAGAATCGATATAGGTAGAAATCGCAATCTGCATGTCAAACGAGCAGAGGCGTTGAAACGAAGTGAACGCTTCACGCGCCTCGGAAGGGGAAGCCATTTCCCTGAGCAGCAGAGCCAGCACTTCATTCTGGATTAATGTATACGCACCAATATACCACTCTGGAAACAGATTAATCCGGTTATGCACATTGCCGATAATCTTACGTCGAACGATGTAATCCTGACCGATTTCGCCGGACACCATATCGAGAAGATAACGTTCTAAGGTCTGGCGCAGTTTATCGACCGAGCTATGATTGTTGATAATGGCCATTAAAGACGGAACCTTCATGATTTGGTCGTAAAATGATTTTACAATGTCGGCTACGTATTTGGTAAAGATAGGACGAATGGCAACAAGACGCTGCAAATCTTCTTCCGTCAATCCTACAAACTGGACTTTGGATGCTTCCGTGCTTTCCATCAATTGCTGATAGAAGCGGGAAACTTCCGCTGATGAAGCCGCGGAGGCTCTTGTGCCGGCCGTCTGTATCGACTCTTCTTTTTTCGTTCCTTTAAAAAATCCCAAGGCTCCTTTTTCATTGCCGAGCAGATGCTTAAACGGACATTCCATCATCTTCTTCCCCTTTACATAAATTATGTAAATTTGATTTGTCTACGATAAGTGAACTGGTAAAAGCAATTAGAATCAATGATGATTATACCATGACATTGGATGAAAAACTCATACTTTATTACTAAAAAAGCGGATTGTTTTTTTACATTTTTTTAATAAATCCCTTATCATGGGCCTGTATTTCTTTTGGCAATCGGCTAATAGTCTCTATTTTTGAGCTTCTCAGCCGCAGCCCCGACATGAAAACCATGGGAAGGGCGGCTGACTTTTGAGGTACGAAGGAAAAGAGGAAAGAGAACGAGGGGAGGATTTTAATGTAGAAAAAGGCGAACGCCTTTTTCTTCCTTGGATCTTTATTCCTCTCTCCTCTCCTTCTTTCTTCCTGATTTTCACAGAAAAAGGAGCGCTTAAAGCGCTCCTTATTTGACGAGAAGATAGAAGCCGATCATCGTCATGAGCGGAATGGTCGTAATTGATGCAAGCGTGGAGAATACGGTCATCGTCGCTCCGTATTCTTCGTCCCGTGAATAGCGGGCAAACAGAATGGACGCCAACGTAAGGCTCGGCATAGTCGACTGCACGATAATAATCTGCGCCACCTCCAGCGGTAGAGAAAGAAGGTGCAGCAGCAAGGCGATAGTGACCGGGAAAATGAGCAGTTTCATGATGAGCGGCATGCTCAGGTGATGCAGAGCAGTGGTCCGTTTCTTTTTAGCCATGGACGGAATGAGCATTCCAATGTACATCATGGCAAGCGGAGATGCAAGATTGGCCAGCGTTTCCGCCAGGTTTGCCACACTCTTCGGGGGCGTGACATTGAACACGGCGACCAGCATTCCGATGAAAATGGATATCATTGGAATGTTAATAAGTGCTTTTAAAGAACGAAAATTGAATCCTCTCTGACCCTGCAGCATCATGACACCAAGCGTCCAGATGGTAAAATCCAATCCTGCGTCAAAAATAGCCGCAAGCAGTGCTCCTTTAGGACCGAATAGAGCAGCGCAGAGCGGAATGCCGATAAATCCGGTATTGCCAAGACCTGACAGAAGCGCTATTTCTTTTGCTTTATCGGGAGTGACATGCATTGCGCGTGCCGCCATCCAGCCGAGAAACACGCCAAAAAAGTTAATAAGGATCGAACTAAGAAAGATTAGTAAAACAAGCGTAAGAAAATTAGCATCAATCTCTGTTTGAAATACCCCGTTTAGGATAATACAGGGCATTGCTACATTGATAATAATGGCAATCAGCAACTGCCGCCTTTCCAACGTAAAAGGCATACGGCAGCTTAGAAGACCGCCAATGAGAATCATGGCCGCCATCGTAAGGATGGAAGACACGACAGTTTCAATCTCCACCTTCTTCCCTTCTTTCTCTATGTATCATTTAGAATATTCCATCGAATCCTATCATAATAAGCGCGGCCCGTTCCGGCGAACAGGCCGCTTTCAGCTTATACGCTTTTCATGCGTTCATATAAGCCGTTATAGAAGCGCGCTTCAGAACGAGTGATATACGCACCGGCACGATACATAAGTTCCAAATCCTGCGGAGATGTGAAGCGGATCAGCACATTTTTGCATAGCTCGTAATGGCGCGGTTCGTGATGATCGGCGTGCACAGTCCAGAAGGTTGTGTTCAGCTTCCGTTCCTGGTTATAATTCGGGTGTTCCAGTCCTTTGCCGATAAGTCCCATCACTTTACCGGCGAACATCTCTGAACCAAAGCCGATGGATGCCATTGCTTCGATCGACGTCGCATTGCGCAGGAAAGAGATAAACGTATCGACAGCTTCTTTCGCAGCCGGGGCTACCGGGTAATCCGGTACGTATTTTTCATTTGTCGGTACATCAGGCGCGGCCGTAATCATGAACGAATGGTATAGACGGGAATGATAGCTCTGCGGATTGCCACGTCCGCCTTCGTCCCACAGGTTATCAACAAGCGGAACCCACCAGTCGTCTTCCGGCTCGACGGCAGCCACAGCTGCACCCAGTACCCGGGGAAAGTTGCGGCTATAATAACTGTACTGAAGTGCAAACTCTCGTACCTGCGAAGGTGTCCACTCTCCTGCCAGCAGTGTTTGCATGAACTCTCCCTGAATGATTTCTGTTTCTACAATGTCCCAGATTTTCTCTTCAATTTGTTCATAGCTTGTAATCGCCATGTGACAAATCACTCCCTTTATTTTTTCGTTCTTCTGCGTCCTACAAACTTTTTTATTATACGCATGACCTTAAAACAAAAGTCAAGGGGCAAACCGTGCTATTTAACATAAAAACATTATAACGCTTAACATTGTATAAAAAAGGAGAACGCAAAGAAAAGACACTGCTTTACTTTAGCTTAAAATTTATGCGCCAAGCGGCTATAATGAGGCGGAAGAGACGCCATTGGTCGTGATGCAGCATGGGTGCACACAAAATAGGGACGATTTCTCTTGTATAAGGGACGTACGGATAAAATCAAAACGAAACCGTCCATACATACTATAATAGAAGAATAGGGAATTTGGATAGACGGGCAAGGAGGAGGATGCAGTGTATCTCTGTTTTGATGTAGGAGGAACAAATATTAAATCCGGTTTGGTGGATGCAAATGGTACGGTTCTCGCCAAACGGAAGGTGGCTACGAGAACGGGTGGTGAGGCGGAGCAGACGTTTCGCCAGTTTCAGGAGCTGAGAGAGGCGCTTTGTAATGAAGCGAAAATCGCTCCTGGAGAGATTCGGGCTGCCAGCATAGGCATCCCGGGATTTGTAGAGATGGAAACCGGGCGGGTAACCCGGGCAGTCAACCTTGGCTGGAGGGATGTTCCCGTAGCCGAAAAAGCGTCTGCTATGCTGAATGTTCCTGTGTTTGTAATTAACGATGCGAACGCGGCAGCACTCGGAGAGATGTGGCGGGGAGCCGGAAAAGGTGTGAATAACCTGCTATGTATTACGATCGGCACCGGTGTAGGGGGCGGTGTCATCACAAATGGGAGGATTGTCAACGGAACACATGGATTGGCTGGAGAAATCGGCCATTTTCGTGTAAAAATAGAAGGCGGACGGCCATGCAATTGCGGCAGAGCTGGCTGCCTGGAAACGGAAGCATCTGCGTCTGCCCTTGCTTATTACGGCGAGCAGGCGGCAAAGGCTCATCCAAAGAGCCTGCTTGCAGAACAGCTGGCCCGGGAGGGAAAAGTGACCGGTAAAGTTGTGGCTGAGGCAGCCCGGAAAGGCGATGAGGCTGCACGTAGTGTGCTTGCTAACGCTGCCTATTATTTAGGATATGCGCTGGCGGGTGCTTATACCGTCACTGCTCCGGCCCGTATTGTTATCGGTGGCGGAGGAGCCGCTGCCGGATCGCTGCTGCTTGAGCCGACTGTGCGCTGGTTTCATGAATTTACACTTGTGGATATTCAAAAAACGGAGATTATCGTACCTGCTGTCCTGGGCAACGACGCCGGCATTGTTGGATTGGCAAAACTGGCGGAGATGAATCTTTTGGCACAGTAAAGCATAGAAAACCACCATGGTTGATTAGTGACAAGCCCCCCATGAAAATAAAGGGAAGGCGGCTGACTTTTTGGGTGCGAAGGAAAAGAGAGAAGAGAACGAGGAGAGGATTTTAATGGGGAAAAAGGCGAACGCCTTTTTCTTCCCTGGGTCTCATTTCCTCTTTCTCTCCTTCTTTCCTCACAATTTTCACAGAAAAAAGAGAGGATGATGATCATGCAAAAGATTGCGGTATTAACAAGCGGAGGAGATGCTCCAGGGATGAATGCCGCCGTGCGGGCTGTCGTTCGTCGCGGCATTTCGCACGGTATGGAAGTATATGGCGTCTATCATGGTTATGAAGGGTTGATGCTGGGGCAGATCGAGCCAATGAATGCCGGAAGTGTAGGGGATATTATTCAGCGGGGCGGCACCATCCTGTACAGCAGCCGCAGCGAAGAATTCAAAACGGAGGCCGGCCAGCAGAAGGGGATCGATAACCTGCGGGAGAGAGGAATTGAAGGCCTTGTTGTGATTGGTGGCGATGGTTCGTTTCGCGGCGCACAAAAACTATCGGACAAGGGGTTTGCTACGATCGGCATTCCGGGTACGATCGATAACGATATTTCAGGCACAGAGGTGACGCTCGGGTTTGATACGGCAGTCAATACGGTTATTGAAGCGATTGATAAAATTCGGGATACCGCCACATCGCATGAACGGATTTTTGTCATTGAAGTGATGGGCCGACATTGCGGTGATATTGCACTATGGGCTGGTTTAAGCGGCGGAGCGGAGTCGATTTTACTTCCCGAGGTGGATTTTGAGATTACGGATGTAATCAGCCGCCTGCTAGAAGGAAACAAACGCGGCAAGAAACACAGCATTATCATTGTGGCAGAAGGTGTATGTCCGGCTTCGGAAATTGCACAGAAAATTAAAGAGGAAGCAGGATTGGATACAAGGGTAACAGTGCTTGGGCATGTGCAGCGCGGCGGCTCTCCGTCCGCGTTCGACCGGATGTTGGGCAGCAGGTTGGGGGCCAAAGCGGTCGACTTGCTGCGTGATGGCCAGAGCGGTAAGATGGTAGGTATTCAGCGAAACCGGATTACGGCGGTGGACTTCGCCGACGTATTTGGGAGCAAGCATGACATTGATTTGGATATGTACGAACTGAGCAAAACCCTTTCTATTTAATTTATGTTTTTATTAGCCGTTCCGACGCGGAGCGGCTTTGTTTTGTAACCGGGAAAGCAATTGCAGTATAATAGGGGAAAAATGGGGAGAGTGAAGGGATGAACTGGGAACAAAAAGCGGCGCGGTGGCAGGAGTATCCTGGTCTTTCGCAAGAGTTAAAACAGGAGCTTGCGGCCATGAAGGACAACAAGAGAGCGCTGGAAGATTGTTTTTACAAAAATCTGGAGTTTGGCACCGGCGGGTTACGCGGCGAAATCGGGCCGGGAACGAACAGAATGAATATATATACGGTGCGCAAAGCGTCAGAAGGTCTCGCCCGCTATATTGAAGCGCAAGGAGAGGAGGCCAGGCGGCGCGGTGTAGCGATTGCCTATGATGTGCGCCGCAAATCACGGGAGTTTGCGCTTGAAGCGGCACTGACACTCGCACGGCATAATATTCGAACGTATGTCTTCGACGATATCCGTCCTACGCCGGTACTGTCGTTTGCTGTGCGCCACCTGGGTGCATATGCGGGGATTGTCATTACGGCAAGTCATAATCCTCCTGAATATAACGGATACAAAGTATACGGTCCGGACGGCGGTCAGCTACCTCCGGCGGACGCGGACGCGGTTATCTCAAAAGTAAACGAAGCGGGTGACGAGCTGGTCATTGAAGTAATGGACGAGCAGGCGGCACGCAAGGCCGGGCTCCTTGTAAGCATTGGTGCTGATATTGATGACGCATACATACAGAAGATTTGCGCTCTCAGTGTAAATTCGGAGTTGATACGGCGGATGGGAGATGAAGTTCGGATTGTATTTACCCCCCTGCACGGTACCTCGAATAAGTTAGTGCAGCGCGGGCTTGCGGAACTTGGATTCACCAATGTGGAGGTCGTCAAAGAGCAGGAATTGCCCGATTCCGAATTTTCTACGGTTGTTTCGCCGAATCCGGAGGAGCATGCTGCATTTGAGCTGGCAATTGAATACGGTAAGCGGACATGCGCCGATATGCTGCTTGGCACGGACCCGGATGCGGACCGTGTTGGCATTGCGGTAAAGAATCTTCAGGGAGAATACGTAGTGCTTACCGGCAACCAGACCGGCGCACTTCTTCTGCATTATTTGCTGGAACAAAAGCGGGAGGCGGGCACTCTTCCAAAGAACGGGGCGGTATTGAAGACGATTGTAACGTCCGAAATCGGACGCGCCATCGCAGATTCGTACGGCCTTGAGACAATCGATACGTTGACCGGCTTTAAGTTTATCGGTGAAAAGATTAGAGAGTTCGAGGAAACCGGAAGCCATACTTTTGTATTCGGCTACGAGGAAAGCTATGGCTATCTGGCGGGTGATTTTGTTCGTGATAAAGATGCGGTGCAGGTCTGCCTCCTTGCCGCCGAGGTAGCCGCCTACTACAAATCGCGTGGTATGACAATGTATGAAGGATTGCTGGAGATCTTCGAGACGTATGGATATTATCTCGAAGACTTGCTCTCCATAACCCTCAAAGGAAAAGAAGGGCTGGAAAAAATGAAAGCCATTCTCCAATCGTTCCGCGACGAGCCGGCAGCCGAGATGGCAGGGCAAAACATCCGGATTATTGAGGATTACAAAGCGGGCATACGTATAGTAACACAGGATAACCGGCGCGAAACGCTTACGCTCCCGGCCTCCGACGTGTTGAAGTATATGCTGGAAAACGGTGCGTGGTTTTGCCTTCGTCCTTCCGGTACGGAGCCGAAAATCAAGTTTTATTTCGGCGTAAAAGCGAGTACGATGGAAGAAAGCAGAGAGTTTCTGGAGCGCTTAAAGGCGGATGTAATGGAGAGGGTAGACAGGTTGATGAAGGAGTAAAGTGTAGAGAAAGGAGTCCTTTGGCTCCTTTTTCGCATTTATTGTTGGTCATCCTCCGCTTTTTTCAATTTTACTTTACACTATTTGTGCCATTATCAAACGAATCGCTGGGGAATTGCGGGAATTTTGCTTTTTTGTTTGCCGTGAATTATGTATATAATGATACATACGAAATATAAGGAGGAGCGAACATGTCATCACGGACAAGCTGGCGGTTGTTCGCGGTCTTTTCTCTTGTCTCAATGCTGGTTTTTGCCATAGGGCTATATATGGGAGTAAGAGACATTCTTTTCCCTTCTGCGGTCGGATGGAAAACCGATAAAAGTGCCGGAGAAGAGGCTTCGATCCCGAGAGAAAATAAAATTCAGATTGTAGCGCTTGGAGATTCGCTGACAAGAGGTACGGGGGATGGAAGCGGACTTGGATATGTCGGCCATTTGCGCGCACGACTTGCGCAAGTCGCGGGACAGGAAGTATACGTATTGAACCATGGAGTAAACGGATATAAAACTGCCGATTTGCTGCGCGATTTGCAGAAGAAGGAGGATATTCGCCGGACCATTCGCCAGGCGGACATTATTACGCTGTCCATTGGAGGCAATGATTTATTCAATGCGGGAGCGGAAGAAGTAAGGCCGGAGGAAAGTCAAAAACGACTGCCGGGAGCCGTGGACCGGTACAGACAAATTGTAAAAATAATTACCTCGCTGAACCCGAAGGCTAAAGTGCTGTACGTGGGGTTGTACAACGCATTTGCCGATTTATCGAATGCACGGGAGAGTTATAAAATAGTACAGCTGTGGAACGGGGAAGCATCGGCTGTCCTCTATCAGTATCCCAATACAATTTTCGTTCCGACTGACGACTTGTTCCGGACGGGCGGCGTGAAATATCTATCCAGCGACCATTTTCATCCGAACCAGGCCGGATATCGACGCATCGGAGAGCGTATGGCCGAAGTGGTCCGTTAAGGGGGGAATATGGTGACACAAGCAATTACGCTTGAAATTGAACAGGTGGAAAAAGAAATTCGTGGTAAGAAAATTATTAAAGGAATTTCATTTTCCGTACGGGAAGGAGAAGTGTTCGGTTTTCTTGGACCTAACGGGTCAGGAAAAACGACAACCATTCGGATGATGGTCGGCTTGATTCGGCCGACCGCAGGACGGATTCGGATATGCGGTTTCGATATCCAGAAGGAATACACAAAAGCGCTTGCACATGTCGGATCGATTGTGGAAAACCCTGAATTGTATTCCTTTTTGACAGGGATGGAAAATCTTGAGCAGTTTGCACGTATGATTCCTGGCGTTACCCGGGGGAAAATTGATGAAGTAGTGCAGCGTGTGGATTTAAGCAAGCGCATTCATGACAGAGTAAAAGATTATTCACTGGGCATGCGTCAGAGGCTTGGCATTGCTCAGGCGCTGTTGGGAGATCCGAAACTGCTTATCCTGGACGAGCCGACAAACGGGCTTGATCCGCAGGGCATTAAAGAGTTACGAGCTTTCATTCGCCAATTGGCGGGCGAGGGATTAAGCGTGTTTATCTCCAGCCACCTGCTTAGTGAAATCCAGTTAATGTGTGACCGGGTTGCTA
>Ga0310821_100381_pt1 | contig 23295 bp, 24 predicted proteins | sample P4_ome_FD_201300 | JGI IMG/M metagenome (GOLD analysis project Ga0310821, IMG submission 201300) | Sorghum-adapted microbial communities from Joint BioEnergy Institute, Emeryville, California, United States - P4_Day56_Rep1 | ecosystem: Engineered > Bioreactor > SSF (Solid state fermentation) >...
TTGTTGTTCATAAAATTGTTTAAAAGAGATGAGTTTTTCACCGCTCGGTCCTTCGTAACCGTTTTCCCCGAATAGCATATTTTGATAGTGTTCCTTTTCATAGCTTGGAAGTTTAAGTGTAATATTCAGATCGTTCCCATCCCTTGACGGTAAATCCGAATGTGGATAATCGGGAAAATCAATTAATAGAACAAGCACTTTATCCTCTCTTGTCTCACCATTCCACGGTTCTCTTTGAATCGGGTCAAGTTTATTTTTCCAGCCAAATTTATGGCCTTTCAAGGCTCCGTTGCTTGAAAAAATGTCTTTCCCTTTACTTTTGGTTTGACCGTCATTTTTTGTCGTGTGAGGTTTAAACGCTATGCTGAACGGTGATTTTTCACTCTTGGTTCTTTCTGCGGCATTTTGCGCCCTTTTTAATAAATACTCTTGTAATGCTTTTTGCTTCGTTTCATAAGACGCGTTTTCTTCGATGACACCGCGCCGGGTCAACGCATCCATCAATTTCTCATCATTGACCAAACCGATATCAAACGGACCGCCCTGACCATGACCAAAAGTTTCACTCGTTAAAGTGAGATAGTCGGAGGTGTCCGACGCCGGTGTTTTCGCTGAGACATGTGGCCCTAGCGCCCCCAGTACTAAACCGGCTGTAAGGATCGATGCACTAATGGTTTTTTTCCAATTCACCAACCGTTTCCTCCCCCGAAGATCTGTTTAATTGATGACGGTTTTTTTCATTACCTCCTTTCTCGTCCTCCGTCCGCGGACAAAACTATAAAACATTTATGAAGATTCCATCTTTCTAACTCTCTTTCCTTCTAAAAAATGAACTTTAAATAAAACCGTTCTTTTGACCTACAAATATTCACTTATTCTACAGGCATATGAGTCCTTTGACCTTTTAATTTGACCCTTTCCAACAATAATGTAAATAATTTCCTAACAATTAAATTAGCGCAAACGGTCCAATCCGCCAACTCTCAGAAAAAACTATTGGAATAGGTTGACCACACACTTAATGAAAAAGTTCGTGCCCTTTTACTATCCTGAAAAATGGTAGATTTTCTTTTCAGTGAAAAAAATTTTGACTCCGCCAATCCTTTTAGGAGAAGGCGGAGCCATAGTAGCGCTTATGCTGAGTTGAAAAATATTAATTCTTTTCTACCAGTATAAAAAGCAGCCGTTTTACGACTGCTTTTGACTTTTGTTATTTCGAGGAATATAAAAGGAAAACGTCGTACCTTGCCCGACGATGCTTTGCACCATGATTTCACCTTGGTGCGCTTCCACGATATTTTTGGCTATGGCCAGTCCCAGCCCCGTCCCAGCTTTGCCGCGCGTGCGCGCCTTATCTCCTTTATAGAAGCGTTCAAAGACAAAGGGCAAATCTTCTTTGGCAATGCCGCTTCCAGTGTCGGCGACACTGACTTCAAGCCTTTCTTTTGTATCATTGACATGTACCGTCACGGCTCCGCCTGCTTCCGTATGCCGAAGGGCGTTGTCAATGAGATTTGTCAATACTTGCTCAATCCGGTCAGGGTCCATCCAAACGACATCACTGCCGTTTTTCGGGCCTTCAAGCTTTAAGGTGACCCCTTCCTCGCGGGCCGGGCCCAAGAATTTCCCAACGACACGTTTAAAAAAATCACCGATTTCGACATTGGTTTTATTGAGTTGGAAATGGCCGGTTTCTAATCGGGCTAAATCGAGCAGTTCATTGACTAACCGCCCCATGCGGAGCGACTCATCATAAATGATTTTGGCAATCTCTTTCTTGTCCTCTTCCGTGCCGGCGACATCGTCAACAATGGCTTCGCTATAACCTTGGAGTAACGCAATGGGCGTGCGCAGTTCATGGGAGACATTTGCGATGAACCCTTTTCTGAGCTCGTCGAGATGCCGTTCTTCCGTCATATCGCGCAGAACAGCTACCGCACCGCGAATCACGGATTGGTCGTCATAAAGCGGAGTGATGACAATGACCCATGTCCGACCTTGAACCGTCAACTCTGTGACTTGCTTTTTCTCACCATTTACCACTTTGGCAAACAATTCACGAATCGGTAAAGGCACTTTTTTCAAAAATATCGGATTTTCCGCTTCAGTGGCTTCGCCTTGATCATAGTGCCAACTCATTAAAAATCGCTCAGCCGGAGGATTTGTGATTAACAATTGCCCGCGTTTATCAAAGGTCATGACGCCGTCAGCCATGCTGCTTAAAATTCCAGCCAATTGCTCTTTTTCTTGCTTTAGAGCCGTCAAATTCGTCTTTAGTTGCCGCGCCATTTGATTAAAGGCAATGCCGAGTTCACCGATCTCATCATTGGTTAAAATCGGCACTTTCGTATTAAATTTTCCTTTAGCCAGTTGCTGCGCTGCTTCACGCATGGAACGAAGCGGTGCGGTAATGCGCGTGGACATGAAAAAGGCGAAAATGGTTGTTAAAATAATCGCTATGCCAGCGCTCATATAAATGATTTTTTTGGCGCCGGCCGTCGTCTTTTTGATCGCTTCTAACGATTGGTAGACATAAACGGCGCCGGTGTTGCCATCGCTGTAACGGATGGGGTCACCAACGATGACGAAGTGTTCCGATGAATGACCCACAATAAAATCACTAACCCGTACTTTTTCCCCTTTTGTGAGCACTTTGGATAGCACAGGGTCGTTTTGCAAACGATTCGGGCTAATTTTTGGCAAATGCTGACTGCTGGGCGAGATCCAGTTGGGTTCATTATCGCTAATGATGACGGCTTTCGCTTTATAGACGTCGACGATTTGCGAAGCTACGGCTTGCGCCTTCAGAGAATGCGGGTCTTCCGAAATGATTTGCGCCACTTTTTCAGCGATGAGATCCATCTGTTCTTCTACTTGTGTTCGGTGGTAATTTTCAAAAAACTGAAGCAAAAGCATCGTCAGAAATAAAAGGACGACCGAGACGAGAATTAAGATCGTCCCCCATACCTTTCCAACGACGCTGCGCCAAATCCTCAATCGTTAACCACCTCGAATTTGTATCCGACCCCCCAAACCGTCACAATCATATGGGCTGCCCGGTCGGAAACGCGATTTAACTTTTCCCTGAGCCGCTTGACATGCGTATCGACCGTGCGCAAGTCGCCAAAAAACTCATAATTCCATACTTCGCGCAACAGATCTTCTCTAGTAAAGACTTTGTCGGGGGAGTTCGCCAAGAAATAAAGCAGCTCATATTCTTTCGGCGTGAGACTGACTTCTTGGTCATCCACAGTGACGCGGTGGGCATCGTGGTCGATCGTTAAATGCGGATAGACAATGACGTTTTTCGCTGACGTTTCAGTTTCAAGAAACTTTGTGGATGAGGCTCGCCGTAGCAAAGCTTTTACCCTCAACACAACTTCTCGAGGGCTGAAGGGCTTAACGATATAATCGTCCGTTCCCACCTCAAAGCCTTGCACGCGGTTCGCTTCTTCACCTTTTGCAGTCAGCATAATCACCGGCGTGGCTTTTGTCTCCCGTAATTTCGTACAGACTTCAATCCCATCTATACCCGGGAGCATTAAATCCAAAATAATTAAATCATAATCATGGGAAAGCGCCATTTCAAGGGCGTCTTCACCGTTTGCGGCTTCTTCAATCGTGTAGTTTTCTCTTTCCAAATACATCCGCAGCAAGCGGCGAATGCGTTCTTCATCATCAACAACAAGGATGGTGGCATTTGTTTGTTGCATATTCATCCTCCTTAAAGGACTAACATTTATTCTCATTGTATAAAGAAAACTCGGCTCAGCCAAGCCTTTTGGGCGAAGGCTGAGCCTTGGTTCATTATTCTAGCATGAAAGCTGATTGATTTTCTTACCAGTACAAAAAGTTGTTTTGCCCAGTTAACCATCTGTCACATGCTTAACTTACTTAAGCGTAAGAGTGCAGGCCGGCAATAACAAGATTGACAAAAATGAGATTAAACATAATGATCACAAAGCCGATGACGGATAGCCAGGCGGCTTTTTCGCCTTCCCAACCGCGTGAAAGACGGAAATGAAGATAGGCGGCATAAAAGAAAAACGTGATGAGCGCCCAAACTTCTTTAGGGTCCCAACCCCAGAAACGCCCCCATGCTTCCTGTGCCCAAATGGCAGCGAAAACGAGCCCGCCTAACGTAAATACCGGAAAACCGATGGCAACGGCACGATAGCTGATTTCATCCATGAGCGGCAAGCTGACGCCGCGCATGATTTTATTCAACGCCCAACTGATGCGCCGTCCCAATAAAACAAGCCGTAACAGCGCGTAAATGACGAGGCCAGCTAAAACGGACCAGATGACGGTATTGAGCTTTTCCGGAGCGTCCTTACCGTTCATCCATGAAGGCGCTTTAAAAAGTGGACCAAAGGTCGCTTCTTGTCCGTTCACTTTTTGACCGTCATGCGGACCAACAATCGCCGGTAAATGGTAAGTTAAAACGGCATTTTGCCCTTTTTCATTCACCCAATTAAAATTCACTTCATAGTTTTGGGCTTTGAACACGCCGCCGATCGCTGCAAAGCCGATCGTACAGATCATAACGAACATAACGGCCTCAAGCCAAAAAGTTTTCGCCGATCTTTTGGTTTGATCGACAGCACGGATGAGATATACGAGTCCCGCCATAAAGCTAAGCGATAGAATCCCTTCGCCACACGCTACAGTTGTGACATGAATCTTTAACCAATTACTTTTTAAAGCAGGTATGAGCGGCTCGACTTCAGTCGGGAAGACGCTCGCATAAGCGATGATAATAACAGCAATGGGCAAGGTGACAATCCCAATACTATTATTTTTATAAATGAGAAAAATAATCATAAAGCCCAGGATTAACATCATGCTAAAAAACGTCGTAAATTCAAAAAGATTGCTGACCGGAATATGCCCGTCCGCTTGCCACCGGCTGAAAAAGTAGGCAACTTGTGCGAGAAAGCCGATCAGAGTGATGACAAAACCGACCCGTCCGAGCCGCCCCCCAGTCGCTTTGCCACTTTTTTTCCCAGTGACGCTTATCGTAAATACGATCGCTCCAGCCACATACAGAAAAAACGCCGCAAGTAGGAAGTTACGGCTTAATTCTAGTGCGTTCATGTCGGGATCCCCCTTTCCTTTTCAAAAACCTTTTGTTCTAATTGATCGATGGGTTCATTGAGTCCTGTTTTTTCCGCTAATTCCTTTAAATCTTTTTTGATGCTATTCCAATGTTTATTGGCGAGAGCGGCTACCCAAAGCTCCCCATTTTTTCGCTGGATCCAAATGCGGCGATGGTTCCAATACATCCCTTGAATCAAGCCGATTAAAAAGATGATCGCACCAATGAATACAATAGGGATGGTCAAGTCTTTCCGCACCGATATACCGGATACATAGCGCGTATCCAAACTCTTGAATGCAATTTTATAATCGTTTGTCCCGAGCGGTTCAATGTTTGTTCGAATGGCGACAAAGCTCACTTCACCATCCGGATGCTCAGGAGATATCATTTTAAACACAAATGCGGGATTGTTCGGTAAATTCGTTTTCGTGTCGGGCTCGCCTTTCTTATTAAAATAAAAGTCAGGTAAATATTGTTCCAAAATAACTTTGTAACCATGCCCAAGGGTATAGGTTTCTTTCGGCTGATCTAAATTGACGGTAAAGTCTCCCAAACTTTTCCCGCTTTTTTTATTCACCAAACTAAAATGCATTTTATAAAGTTCGCTTTGAAAGTCAGATTGATAGAGGCGGTAATGATCAAAGACAAGCGGATGGTTGACGCGAATGTTAAAGTCCTTCACTTTTTTGAGTTGCGGTTTTTCACCGATGACGGCATCCCCTGTCACCTTGTACAACGTCACATTGGATTGGAAGTTTTTGGCCACATTGCCTCCAACCCGTTCCAGCGCTTCTTTATACTTCTTATTATTTTTATCATAGGTTTCTAGAATAAATTTATGGTTCGTTAAATAATATTGTCCTTGTGTTCCGGGAATGGCGAGTTGCTCACCTTCTGGAATCCAAAAGCCTTCGTTTAGGTACATACCGGGAACGAACCGCAAAATCCCGCCAATTAGGACTATGATAATGCCAAAATGGTTGACATAAGCCCCCCACCGTGAAAACCGACCTTTTTCCGCAAACACGTTGCCGTTTTCTTCACGGATTTTGTAATGCTTGTCCTTCAAGACTTTTTTTGCTTTTTCAATGATGTCATCCGGATTTTCCGTTTGGGTGATGCCAAATAAGCGCTGCCGCTTTAGATACCGCTCATGGCGCGTCACCCTTTGGTGTTTTAAGCCGCGATAAAGCGGGATAAAACGGTCAATGCTTGCCACAATCAACGACAAACCGAGTAATCCAAGAAGAATAATCCACCACCATGAACGATAAAGATGATCGAACCCAAGCATAACGTAAAGTTTACCGAATCGGCCATAATGCTCGGGGTAGTATGTGGCGGGGTCATCCGAAGGGATGGCATTATCCTGTGGCAAGATCGTCCCAATGGCCATGGCAATAAGGATTAAAATGATGAGCGCCACACCGACTTTGACCGATGAAAAATAATTCCAAATTTTATCCACAATCGTTCGTTTATAAGTTTGCGAACGCAATGCCCCGCCTTCATAGCGCATCGTCAAAATCGGTTTGGTCATCTCTTCACGCAGTGGGTTTCCGCAAGCTTCGCAGAGGATGGTTCCTTCTGGATTGCTGTGACCGCATTCACATACGACTTTTTGCCCCATGATTCCACCTCTTTTATATGTCAAAGCGCGCTATTTCAGAAATTAGCATGTTTTTCGGCCATTCCATGCTCCGCATCTATGTAATCAATTTTACTATAACGCGAAAAAAGCCGTCATTAATTTCAGATTTGTGACGGTTGTGTGACAGCTAATTCGCGTAATCGTTTGACTTCATGTGGCTTTAATTCCCGATATTCACCCTTAGCCAGTCCTTTTAGATCCAAGAAACCGAAGCGCTCACGCTTTAGACGCAACACCTTAAAACCAATAGCTTCAAACATGCGGCGAACTTGCCGGTTCCTTCCTTCATGGATCACAAGGCGGACGATCGCGGTATTCCTTTTCCGATCGGCGGAAATGAGTTTCACTTTAGCGGGTGCGGTCCAACCGTCGTCGAGCCGGACGCCTCTCGCTAATTGTTTTAGCGTCTTTTTATCGGGAATGCCATTGATTTTGGCCTCATATTCCTTTTCAATCTTATAACGAGGGTGCATGAGCAAGTTGGCAAACTCCCCGTCATTTGTCATGATGATGCAGCCAGACGTATCATAATCCAGCCGCCCTACAGGAAAGAGACGGGCATCCACTTCAGGGAAAAAATCCGTAACGACTTTTCTGCCTTTATCATCTTTGACGCTGCTGATGACACCGGTCGGCTTATAAAGGAGAAAATATACCGGTTGTTCCCGTTCCACGGGAATGCCATCGACTTCGATACGGTCTTTTGCCGAAACCTTTGTCCCAAGTTGTGTCACGACTTGGCCATTTACCTTCACGCGGCCGTCTCGAATCATTTCTTCTGCTTTTCGGCGAGATGCGATGCCAGCTTGTGCAATCACTTTTTGTAAACGCTCCATGATTTCACCCCTTCCACATGATACCCCACCTGAAGCCATTTCACAAGTTGAGGACAACCTCTCAATGGCCGAAAAAAGAAAAAACGCCTGCCATTGAATAGGCAAGCGCTCGAATCAGCCGAAGACCAGCGTGACAATCACGATGCAACAAATAAAGCCCACGAGATCAGCAAGCAGCCCGATTTTTAAAGAATCGCCGATTTTTTTTATGCCAACCGCTCCGAAATAAACCGTAATGATGTAAAACGTCGTATCCGTCGTCCCTTGAAGCGTGCTAGCCAGGCGACCAATAAAGGAATCCGGTCCATAGGTCGCAAGAATATTGCTCATCATACCAAGCGCCCCATTGCCGGAAAGCGGCCGGATTAATGCCAGTGGCACGACTTCAGCAGGAATCCCTATTGCGGAAAAAAACGGCTTGATCAAATTAACCAAAGCATCCATGGCTCCGGATGCTCGGAAAACCCCGATGGAAACAAGCATGCCGACAAGGTACGGCATGATGGATACAGCCATTTGAAAGCCTTCTTTTCCCCCTTCAACAAACGCTTCATATGTCGGTACCCGCTTTAACGTTCCGGCTACAAAAACAATGGCGATGACAGCCGGTATCATCCAAACGGATAAAGTTTGAAGCCACGTCAACCGTCTCACCTCAGTTCCGTACGGTTATAAAACCTATAGGCGCAAAAAAATTCTTCTAAAAACTTAGCCACCTTTACGTTTCCGCCGATAATAAAAGAGGCGATCGATAATAAGAGCGGCTATCGTCGTACAAGCCGTGGATAAAATCGTCACACCGACAATATCTGTGGGGGAAGCGGCTCCATATTTCATGCGAATGGCGATCACCGTCGTAGGAATCAGCGTAAAACCCGATGTGTTTAAAGCGAGGAGCGTGATCATGGAGCGGCTAGCCACGGGACGGTTCCCATTCAATTTTTTCAGCTGCTCCATCGCTTTAATGCCTAGCGGTGTCGCCGCATTCCCTAAACCAAAAACATTCGCGACTGTGTTGGATAAAATATAACCCATCGCCGGATGATTTTCCGGGACATCGGGAAATAATCTTTTAAGCAGTGGCTTAAACCAGCGCGATAGAACGCGTAAAAGCCCAGCCTCTTCGGCAATTTTCATCATGCCAAGCCAAAAAATTAAAATGAACACAAGGCCAAGGCAAAGCGTGACGCCTTCTTCAGCTGATTTAAAGATCGCCTGATTGACGGCTTCCATCTTCCCAGTCAGAGCCGCATAGACGAAACCGATGATAAACATCAATACCCATATATAATTAACCATAGCGCCCAGTCCCCAGTATCATCGTTAAGACGTGCACAAAACTCAGCCAAAAGCTTTTTTGCTCTTTTACCGGCCGTTCGTAGAAAAGCGGAAGTGACGATACCTTTTCCCCATCGATGAATACCTCCAAATAGCCAGCGGTCTCAGGTGGCTTTTTCCATCGTTTCCCTTTCGACGGTTTAAAAAGGGTAACTTCGGTCGTAAGCTCCGCTTTTTCACGTTCTGTTACCGGTAGGCGTAAATCCCGATGAGCGTAAAGATTTCCTTTATAATAAGGGTTTTTGATCCCTGTCACCTTTCCCTTCTTTACAATAGACATCATGTGATAGTTATCAAATGCCCAATTAAATAGGTTTTGGTGATCCCGCCAGTCATCTCCGTCATTTAACGTGACCGCAATGAGATTCATATCGCCTTTGGAGGCAGTTGAAATTAACGTGCGGCCTGCTCTTTTCGTATACCCGGTTTTCCCTCCTGTTGCATATTTGTAGCGAAACAACAATTTATTTTTATTTTTCCAACTCCTGTCCCACGGTTCACCCGGATTGGGGGCTTTATGGTACTTCGTTCCGAAAATTTTTCTGAACTCCGGGTTTTGCATCGCATAACGTGTTAATATGGCCATATCATACGCGGTGGAATAATGATCTTCTTGATCATCCAAACCGTGGGGGTTGGCAAAATGGGTATCTAGCATGCCAATTTCCCGCGCTTTTTGATTCATCAAATACACAAAACCGTCAACGCTTCCGGCGACTTTTTCTGCAATCGCCACGGCGGCATCATTGCCGGAGCGCAGCAGCAAGCCATAAACTAAGTGTCGCAACGTAATTTTTTCGCCCTTTTTTAAGTAAATCGACGAACCTTCCGTGCCATAAGCGTTGTTGCTGACGGTGACCTTTTCCTTCATTTTCCCGGATTCAATGGCGAGAATGGCGGTCATTACTTTTGTGATGCTCGCAATGCGCATGCGTTTATGCATATTTTTTTCATATAAGACGCGCCCAGATGTCTGGTCCATTAAAATGGCAGCCTGAGCTGAAACGCTGATTGGCTGGGCATCGTTTTCCGCTTTTACGACTTGTCCGTGGGTGACAAATGAGAAAAAAAGAAAAAAAACGAGTGCCATCGCTATGTAGGTTGCCTTTCGGATTTTCAAGGTTCCGTCCCACTCCCCTGTAGCATTTGGTACAAGTGTATGCATGGACAACCGATTTATGAAAGCTTTCGGAATAGCGCTCGAATAGCTCGATCGAGACGTTTCAAGGCTGATATCAACTTATACACCTTGCTTGTAACCTAATGAAATTTGGCTCTGCAATGCTTATGTATAAAATGAACCTTTTTTGTCCTTTTTCTTGATTGAAAATAGATAGACTTTCTCACCTGTATAAAAAAGGAGGCTGACTCCCTTCTCTTGAGTCACCCTCGCTATTTACAATTCCAAAACGGTCTGTTGAAATTTCTCATAAAACAAATCGGTCTCTTCCATAGACGATTCATCTAGGCGGTCAGAGAATTCGGGCAGTTCATTGAGCGATTTAAGACCGAAATGCGTTAAAAACGCTTCCGTTACACCATATAATATAGCCCGTCCCGTTCCTTCTGCCCGTCCAACCTCTTTTATTAAGCCTTTTGACATCAAGGTTGACAGGGCCTTCTCCGATTTTACGCCGCGCACCTCTTCAATTTCAGCACGGGACACCGGCTGTTTGTAGGCAATCACGGCTAATGTTTCCAATGCTGCCTGTGACAATGTCGCTGGGCGCGGAGCTTTGATCAACCTTTCAATATATGTTGCCATCTCTTTTTTCGTCACCAATTGGTACCGTCCGGCGACTTCTGTAATCATCAGGCCGCGCGCTTCATTCTGTAACGCCTTTTTCAAGTTTTCGATAACCCCTAACACATGCTCTTCCGGCATATTGAGAACTTCCGTTAATTGTTCAAGCGTGACGCCGTCTTCACCGCTGACATAAAGCAATGCCTCAACAATGGCTTGTTCGTTTTTCATACTTCACCGAACCTTTCATCGGCGGAATAAACCAGAATTTGTTCAAAGTTTCGATGTTGCACACAAGTCACAGCGCGTTTTTTCATCAACTCGAGCAAAGCAAGAAAGGTAACGACGATGTGTGTTCGATTCGGATAAAGAAATAAATCATCAAAAGGAATCGGCTCTCGTTTACCCTTGAGTTGCTTTAAAATATCGTTCATGCGCTCCCCAATCGGAATTTCTTGTCTTTGGATTTTTGTATGTAGGGGCTTGTCCCATTGTTTTTTCTGCAATAAATGCCGAAAGGCCGCAAGCATATCATATAAACTCACACCGGTGAGTTGTATTTCCCGCGGTTTTTCATAGCCCGACAGGTCACTTGGGGGTTTTGTATAAAACAGCAGTTGGCGTTCCTCTTTTTCCTTCAACCATTCGGCAACTTGTTTGTACTGCTTGTATTCAATCAACCTCTGAATCAAGGCCTCGCGCGGGTCGATGTCTTCCTCCCACTCTACCTCATCACCATCAGGCATGAGGGGTTCTGGTTTAGGTAAAAGCATGCGGCTTTTCATTTCGATCAGAGTCGCCGCCATCACCAGATATTCACTGGCGATATCAAGCTGTAATTCTTTCATTTCATGGATAAAGTTCAAATATTGTTCGGTAATCTCTGCGACCTGAATATCATAGATATCAATTTCCATCTTCTTAATTAAATGCAACAAAAGGTCAAGCGGCCCCTCGAATGCATCGATCTTCACTTTATATTCCACTGTGTCCCCACCTGTCGCTCAAACAGCACCCGTTCAAATTCAAAAATACCGTTCAATGTGAATGTATGAGCATTATATCATACGAGTAATTTCGCCGACAACGGGCTTTCCTCGTGCAAAAAAAATGCGCTCAAATCGGTTTTGAGCACGTTACCAATAGACGGATATAAAAGATAAGGAAAGAATGGATGCCAGCGGGATAACAAAGACATCCTCGGCATCCGGATTTAATGAGGCATGAACGGACCATTCCTTAATTAAATCCTTTAATGGATTGACATAGAGATAATTGTGATCGAGCTCAACAATTATGCCTTGCAAAACGGCGCCGTCGGATGTTTCCAGTTCAACGGCTTCACCCATTGCCTTCTCACAGATATCGTGAAAATATTCCCTTGACACGTATTGCGCCTCCCGCCAAAAAACAATCTACGATACCTTATGCGGGCAGGCATGGTTATGACATGGACAAATATATTGAAAAAACATGTGATGTATATGGTTCAGATAACGTTCACAACAGATCTCTTTTCGTCGATCACTATTGGCCGGAAATGTCGGCTTTTTTTTCAGACAGACACTTTTCCAAAAACTCTTTGGATTGCTTCGTCGGAACGATCGTATATTTCTCTCCAAGCATGTCTTTTAACGCTTGTACCATCCGGCGCCCGACGCCCTGATTCCGGTACGATGGATTAACACTGATGTGATGCAATTCTGCCGTTTCACCTTCAATGTGAACACCGATGATCCCGATGATATCTTCTTCTTTCCATAGGAAAAGCTGCCAGTCATCGTTTTCTTCATATTGTTTAATGGTTTGCTGCAACTTTTTTAAGTCTTTTTCCGATGGTACGAACGATAACAAACCCATCGCGATTTTTTCATAAGTTTTCTTGTAGCGAAACAGCATAATGAAACCCCTCTATGTTTTATAAACTTACCAAAAAGTCTCTCTCTTATGGTTCGGAATTATACCTGTCGGTCAAATGATCTTGATCTTTTAAGCATATGAAAGACAAAGGCGTTTGATCTTCTCTATTATAACCCATTTAAACATTTTTGTGCACTGCACGCTCAGCGGATTTGCGAGCGTTTTTTTAAAGGCAGATCGTGACGAATCAAATCCTCGTACGATTCCCGTTTAACGACGAGCTGCGCTTCCCCAGCTTCAACAAAGACAACCGCAGGACGCGGAAGTCGGTTATAATTATTTGCCATCGCATATCCGTAAGCCCCTGTGCAAAAAACAGCGAGAAGATCCCCCGGCTTGACAGCCGACAATTCGATGGAATCAATCAATATATCGCCACTTTCACAGCATTTTCCGGCAACCGTGACCGCTTTTTCGGATTCAGAAGGAAAACGGTTGGCAATGGCGGCTTCATATTTAGATTGATACAACGCTGGACGGAGGTTATCGGTCATTCCCCCGTCAACGGCGATATACGTGCGGCCTTCACGCGTCGATTTCATCGAGCCGACGGTATATAGCGTCGTCCCCGCTTCTCCCACAAGCGCCCGTCCCGGCTCAATCCAAATTTCTGGAACCTTTAAATTTCGCTGTTCACATTCCCTTAGGATGCACTCCACAATGGCCCCGATGAACGTTTGCGGAGTTTCTGGCAGATCGCTCTCGGTATAACGAATGCCAAAACCACCGCCGACGTTGATTATTCCCGGTAGGAATTGATAAGTCTTATACCATTGGTCGACATATTCATATAAAGCTTGTATCGCCTGTTCATGGGTTTTTGCTGTAAAAAGTTGAGAGCCGATATGAAAATGGAGCCCTATTAAAAGCAGTTGCGGGTCGCGAATCGTCCGCCGAAACGCCTCTTCGGCATCTCCTTTCGTTAAATAAAAACCAAATTTAGAATCTTCTTGACCTGTTGAGATATAGGCATGAGTGTCCGCCTCCACACCTGGCGTTATGCGCAACATGACCTTCACGATTTTATTTTCCTCACGGGCAATGTTAGAGAGCATGTCTAATTCGTAAAAGTTATCAACGATGACGGCACCAATACCAGCTTTGACGGCATAGCGCAGTTCCTCTTCCGATTTATTGTTCCCGTGAAAATGGATGCGCTCAGCTGGGTAGTCCGCGGAAAGCGCCGTATAAAGTTCCCCACCAGAGACGACATCAAGGGCAAGCCCGAGTTCATCAACGAGCTGAACCATCGCTACTGTGGAAAACGCTTTGCTCGCATAGGCAATCTGATAGTTTACAGGGTAGCGAGAAAAGGCTTCTTTAAAAGCAGCGGCTTTTTCGCGAATGATTTCCGTATCAAAGACGTATAAAGGCGTTCCGTAGGTCTTGGCGAGTTGAACGCTATCAACATTACCGAGCATGAGATGGCCCTCTTGTGAATAGATTCTCTCTCTGTTCATGTCATAATCCCCTTCAACATAAAATTCGTCCGATTCTTCTCCGAAGCCTCACGGATAAATCCCAACAGGATCAGCCTAGAATTTTTATTTAAAACGTTAACACTTTAATGCGCCAAAGTATATTTTTATAAAGTATACCAGACCCAGAGCTTGGAATAAACCACTTTATACATTTTATCATTTTAACAGGTTTACGGCCGCCCTTCTTTTATACATTTTTCAATTCTTAATCACAGCAGATAATGGATAAAGAAAATGCCGCTTAAGGGACCGAATGAGTGCAGGTAAATCTGAAAAATTTACAAGCATACAAGTATAAAAAAAGAAAACCAGCCATTTAGGCATATGGTTTTCTTTGCAATGACTTTATTCGGAGCGCCATCTTTTTTTACGCGGCATTTTTTTCTGATCCAATGGTTTTACGATGCTCGGCCGGGTGCTGGAAAGCGGCATCGATGTCCGGATGCAAATTGCGACCATAGCCATAGGATCAAAGGGAATAAATGGCCAGAGGTACGGGGTATTGAGGTTTTTTACCCGAGCCAAAAAAATGATAAAAAGGGTCGAGCCGATGACGAAACCGGGAATGCCGAAAAAGAGTGAAAGAAGAATGAGTGAAATGCGCACGATGCGGTTGGCTTCGCTCAGTTCATAACTTGGCGTCGCGAATCCGCCAATTGCCGCCAAGGATGTGTACAAAATGACTTCCGGTGTAAAGATGCCGACCTGGACGCCAATTTGGCCGATCATAACCGCCGCAATTAATCCTAATGCGGTTGATAAAGAGGATGGCGTGTGAATGGCGGCCATGCGGATGATTTCCACACCGAATTCTCCAATAAGCACTTGCAAGGTGATCGGAATGTGGTACTTATGATTGTTCGGCCCGAGAAACTTTAGCCAATCCGGAGCAATCTCGTGATTGTTGACGATGATGAGCCAAAGCGGGAGCAAAAACAACGACATCAGGATAGCAAAAAAACGCGCCCATCGCAAAAAGGCGCCAACTACCGGGGTTTGACGGTATTCCTCGGCATGTTGCACATGATGGAAGAGCGTTGTCGGAAAAATAATGATGCTCGGCGAAGTATCCGTGACCAACAATATATGACCTTCCAAGATGTGAGCCGCTGCTACATCCGGACGTTCAGTATAACGGACTAACGGATACGGGTTAAAGCCTTGTTTGACTAGGAATTCTTCAACCGATTTATCCGCCATGGGTATGCCGTCAATTTCGATGGATTCCAGTTCTTTCTTCAACGTTTTCAAGAGTCCTGGATTGGCTACATCTTTTAAATAACAAATACACACATCGGTTTTAGAACGTTCCCCGACGCGTAAAATTTGTGTCCGAAACCGCTCATCGCGAATTCTCCGGCGGATCAAACCGACATTTTCTATGATGTTTTCGGTAAACCCGTCACGGGCGCCGCGCACGACGCGTTCCACATCGGGTTCTTGCGGTTGACGGCCCGGATAATGACGAACATCGATGACCAACCCATCACTTTCGCCTTCAATTAAAATGACAATCAGGCCGCTCAACATGTTGTCAACCGCTTCATCCAACGTCTTGATTTCAATCACTTGTTCATGAGCGAGGTGATTTTTAATGACATCTTTTGCCCGATCCACCTTTTTATGCTCGTGAACAAGCCGCATAAGTTCCCGCAAAATTTCTGTAACCAGAAGCGAATCGACCAAGGAATTACAATAATATACTTCAATCGGTTCGCTTAAGATCGTCAACTCTCGCACCCCGACATCAAAGCTCTCACCGATACCGATGCGTTCTTCCATATACGCTTTATTTTCTTTCAAACGTTTGCTGATCGGTTTTTTGTTCTTCATTGCCGCTTCGATGGTAACCACTCCTTTCCAAGATGTATTCAATGGCTTTTATGGTGATCGGGGCGCCTTTCTCCGGTTCATCCACTCCCGTAATTTTTCCGATGTCTCCGACCCCGACGACGATGGGAATATGTAGCCGATCCAAGACATAAACGGTATCGCCGGTCAGGCGTCCGATCTCAAGGTCCGGCACGCCGTATTTATCGACGCCATAAGGGGTCAACTCCCCGTTTTGGTCAATGCTAACATCTATACGCGTCCATTCGTGAAAACAGCTGTTGGAAGCAACGGCAATGACGCCTAGTGTCTGAATTTCCGGGTGTTTGACGACATACGCCAACGCTTCTTCGCCTTTTCCTATGCCGTTAAAACCACCATCATCAAACATGACAAGCACAGGGTCATATGGGGTTTGCAAGATCAATTCAACCAATTCCGGTCCTGAAAGCTGAGTAGGATTTCCCGCTGACCGAGAAATACAGCGCAAGCCGAGTTCTTTAGCCGCGAGTTCCACCACTTTTTTGGCCATTTGATCCCCATCTGTCACAGCAATAATGCGTCTCATGGAATCACCCTTTCGGCTTAAAGATTAACGCGACAAGAAAGCCGAACAAGATGGCGGATGTGATACCTGAGGAAGTTAATTTAAATATGCCCATAGCTAGACCAATATACCCATGCTGTTTGGCTTCCTCCATCGCCCCATGTAAAAGCGAGTGGCCAAAACTCGTGATGGGAACCGTAGCGCCAGCTCCTGCAAATTCAATCAGATTATCATAAATTCCGAATGCGTCCAAAAGCGCCCCAATGACGACAAATGAACAAACGATATGCGCCGGCGTTAGCTTGAAAACGTCAAGTAAAATTTGCCCGATCAAGCAAATCAAACCGCCGACGAGAAATGCCCAAAGAAAATCCATTTTATTCGCCCCCTGCAGATTCCAAAACGACACCGTGAGCGACACAGGGTATCGTTTCTTTTTGTTGGTTGACAGTCGGATTGAACAAAGCCCCCGTCGCGCAAATGAAAACGCGTTGGATCTTTTTTTGTTTCAAAAGATTGACAATGTAACCATAGGTGACCATCGCCGAACACGCTGTCCCGCTACCGCCAGCCATCACATTTTGCTCGGGACTATAAAGCATTAAACCGCAGTCATGATGCATTTCGCTGATGTCAATGCCGCGTTCCCACAGAAGTTGGCGGACGATCGGACTGCCCACACTGGATAAATCACCGGTGACGATCATGTCGTAATCGGTAGGCTTTCGCCCCGTATCCTTGAGATGCCTTTCGATCGTATCGGCCGCAGCCGGTGCCATCGCCGAGCCCATATCATTGGCATCGGCGATTCCCCAATCGATGACTCTGCCAATCGTCGCTTCTTTAATTTTTACGGATGAAGGCGTTTGGCTAACCAAGGCACTCGCTGCTCCTGTTGCCGTAAATGTAGATGTTTTCGGCTTGCTGCCGCCGTATTCCGTTGGATAGCGGAATTGCCGCTCTGCTGTTGCATTGTGGCTGCTAACCGCAACAAGGACAGAATCGGCATAACCGGTGTCCACGAATTGCGCAGCAAGGGCCAACGTTTGCATGGATGTCGAACAGGCGCCAAACATTCCGAGGTAAGGAATTTTTGTTTCTCTCGCAATAAAATTGGAGGTCACGGTTTGATTTAAAAGGTCACCCGCCATAAAAAAATCAATGTCTTCCGGTTTTTTATTGACATTCTTCAAGCAGATGTCCACAGCTTCTCGCATGAGTTTGCGTTCGGCGGCTTCCCAATTTTTTTCACCACAATGCAGTTCATTATACTTTTTATCAAAAAAATCGCCGAGAGGCCCTTTCCCTTCTAATGGGCCGGCACACGTCCCCGTGGATTGGATGTAAAGGTCATGCTCAAAGCGCCATGTTTGTTTTCCCAAACGCATCGCTTATCCCCCTAACCTAATAAATTGTTCACGGTGAGCCGGATCAATCCGAAAATCGCGGCTGAGACGACACCAAAGACAATGACGGAACCAGCCAATTTAAATAGATTGGTCGCGATGCCGAGAACGATGCCTTCGCTTTTATGTTCCAAGGCTGCACTCGTTATGGAATTGGCAAAGCCCGTAACAGGTATCAAGGAACCGGCTCCGGCAAACTGGCCGATTTTATCGTAAACACCGAATCCCGTTAAAAGGGAGGCGATGAGAATCATCGTTGCCACCGTTGGATCCCCAGCTGTTTTTTCATTGAAATCAAAAAAGGTAATATAAAATTTTTGGACCGCTTCCCCAAGGTCACAAATGAGGCCGCCAATGACAAAAGCTTTAAGTCCGTTCAAGAAATAGTTGGTTTTTGGATGGTACGATTTGATGTTTTTTTTGTAGTTTTTTACATCGTTCAAACGCGTCATGGTGTTCCTCCTTATTGATCAATAAAAAATGTCCAATGAAAAAATGAACCCAATACTTTGCCTAAAACGAGAGCCATCATAAGCAAGAGAATTTTTTCGTTGATGCCGAGCCTTTTGGCCAAAATAGGAAAAACATTAAGGACTTCGGTCAACGCAGCGGCCAGCATCCCGACAAACATGCCCGCGGCAAGTCCAATGGGTATGAGAAGAAATCCGGGCAGACTGAATGACGAATACCGCAAGCCGAACCAAGTCGAAGCGAGCACTCCGAGAATGACACTCCATTCATATTTTCTGATGGCATCGTAAGTTTTAGTCAATTGGGTAAGCCTTGGTATGATGCCCAAAACAGTGAGGAAAGCGACAAAGCCACACCCGACGGCCAGCCCTCCGGAGAATCCAACGATGATAAGCAACACATCATCCATCACCGTGGCGTTTGGCCTCCGCTTTTTTATTTTCCTGCAGGATAATGTATTGATCTAAATCCTGTTGATAATTGAACATCTCGACTTCCAAAGGGCTGGGTTCTTCATTAAAACGCTTTTTAAAAATGTGATTAAAAAAAAGAATCATACCGATTCCGACCCCCAGAGAATATGGGATTTGCAAGATCAGCGGCTTCGCATTTTCTCTTCCCGTGATTAAAAAATAGATTTTTTGATGGACACTCGACATTGCGACATCTTCGTGGAAATTCATGATGGTTAAGCCTGCACCGATAAACAATAAGACCCATACGAGTAAAAACAAGACTGTTCGCGGGCCCTTTTTCTCACTTTCCACTTCAATGATGGTTTGCTGCGGGCCAACCGTCTGAATATCGCAATCGGGATATCTCTCATGTATCGCTTGGATGACATCCATGGCATCAATGACAACGAATTTATTATCTTCGGGTCGGATTTTGTACACGTCAAGATCACAAATGACGTTTTTCATATCACGAGGAGCGATGACGTTTGCCATTTTTCCGATTTTAATACAATCGTTTAAAGCGGCTTTAAATTTATGGCGCAAACGGATATAGATGGTGTTGGCCATGGCTTTCACTCCTTCTTTCCATAGTATGGATTGTTCAATAGGGAAACATTCTCTTATTTCTTTTCAAATAAAAAAAGGCAGACGGTTATTCAACCATCTGTCCACGTATTTCTGATAAAATTTTCTTTTCTAATCGCGATACTTGCACTTGGCTGATGCCGAGGCGCTCAGCCACCTCTGACTGTGTTTGATCCTTAAAATATCTTAAGTAGACGATTAGGCGCTCGCGGTCTTGAAGGTGTTCGACCGCTTGGCGAAGCGCGATTTTATCAAACCAGTTGTTTTCATCCTTATCATGGATTTGATCGAGCAACGTGATGGGGTCACCATCGTTTTCATAAACCGTTTCATGTATTGATGAGGGGGCGCGTATCGCTTCTTGCGACATGATGACATCCTCAGGCGTCAGATCGAGAGACTGCGCCAATTCCCCGATGGTCGGATTGCGGCCTAAGCTTTTGGACAATTCATCTTTTTTCTTTCGGACTTTATTACCCATTTCTTTTAAAGAACGGCTCACTTTGACCGTGCCGTCATCGCGGATAAAACGCTGAATTTCCCCAATAATCATGGGGACCGCATAGGTGGAAAACTTGACGTCATACGAAAGATCAAATTTATCGACGGACTTCAGTAATCCAATACATCCGATTTGAAACAAGTCATCAGCTTCATAACCGCGATTTAAAAACCGTTGAACGACCGACCAAACAAGCCGCATGTTTTTTTGGACGATGAGGTCTCTTGCTTCTTTATCGCCTTTTTGACTGCGGGCGATGAGCGCTTTGACTTCTTCATCATCCAAAAGGGGCTCTTTCGCATTATTTTTGACGTTGACATCCATAGGCATTGTCTCTCCTTTAATCGGTCAACCCGAATCCCTTATCGATTCGTAAAATAAACCCCGCGGTCAATTGCATATTGATGCTTTGTTTTTGGTGAGATGTTTGGTTAAGTAGACCGTCGTGCCGCATCCGGGGGCCGTTTCGATGGCCACATGATCCATAAAATTCTCCATAATTGTAAAGCCCATTCCTGACCTTTCCAATTCCGGTTTAGACGTATAAAGCGGTTGACGGGCTTCTTCAACGTTTTCAATGCCGACCCCATCGTCGTGAACCGTTAAATGAACGGTATCATCCTCAATCTCCGCTTTAATGGTGACAAGGCCGCACCCCTTGTTTTCGTAACCGTGAATGATCGAATTGGTGACCGCTTCAGAAACAACGGTTTTAATCTCCGTCAACTCGTCCATTGTTGGATCGAGTTGCGCCACAAAAGCGGCAACAGTCACGCGGGCAAACGATTCGTTTTCACTGACTGCCGTAAATTGCAAGGTCATTTCATTTCGCATTTAGGCCACCCCCAAAGTATAAAGTGCGTAGGCCTCATCTTCTTCAAAGCGGATGATTTTAAACATCCCGGACATTTCAAACAACCTTTTTACAGGTGCGGAAATGGAGCAAACGACCATTTCACCGCCCATCGCTGCAATTTCTTTATAGCGTCCGAGAATGACACCCAATCCGGAGCTATCCATAAACTCCAAGCGTTCCAAATTCAGAAGAATATGGCGGATCAGATGTTGGTTTAAGGCCTCTGTCACCCGTTCCCGCAAAATATCCGCGGTATGGTGGTCGAGTTCACCTTCCAACCGAATGCACAACACTTCCTGCTTAATTTCTAGATCCACGCTGAGACTCACTTCGTTTCTCCTCCCTTTAGTTACCGTTAGAGTCCGTGTGTAACTCTTGTATCATGAGTTTCGCGATTAATTTTTCTAATTCCTTCTCCATGACAAAACTAGTGGTAATTCGACTTACCACGACCCATTTGTCATTTTTCCGATTTGCCTTTTAAACAATTGCCACCATGTCGCTTTTTTAATATCTCTGGTCACAATAAGTGGCGTTTTAGACACCGTTTGCTGGCCTTTTTTCACGATATAGTAACCGACAACGGTTCCGGCTTCCATCGGTGCGGCTAAATTTTTCTTTATTTCGATCTTGGTATGATAGTCTTTCGCATTTTCCCCTTTCCTTAGCAATAACACCGCGTTATCTTCCGTGACAGCCGGGACGCGGCCTTTTTCGCTTTTATTGACGGGAACGATCGCAACGGCTTGGCCTTGGTTGACTAATTTTTTCGTTTTATAATTTGCAAAGGCATAATTCAACAATTTTGCGACCTGTTTGTTGCGCTCTTTGGCAGATGGCGCCCCCATGACGACCGCAATCACGCGCATGTCATTTTTCTTTGCTGTCGCCGTTAAACAGTATTTCGCCTCCTGGGTATATCCGGTTTTCAAACCATCTACACCCGGATACGTTTTCAGCATTTTATTGGTGTTAACGAGCCAAAATTTATTGTCGGTATTTTCCCTTAAATAATCTTCATATAAGGAAGTGTACTTTAAAACATCAGGATAACGGAGCAAAGCTTTTGCCATCACAGCCATGTCATGGGCCGATGAATAATGGTTTTCTGTGGGAAGACCTGTCGGATTGCTAAAATGGGTATGTTTTAATCCAAGTTTTTTCGCCTCGTCATTCATTCTTTTAACAAAAGCCTCTTCGGAACCAGCTATGTATTCTGCCAAGGCCATGGAGGCGTCATTGGCCGAACCAATCGCAATCGCTTTGATTAAATCCTCGACCGTCATTTCTTCTCCGGGCTCAAGGAAAATTTGCGTTCCTCCCATTGAGGCAGCATGTTCACTGACGCTGACTTTGTCCGTTAAAGCAATTTCGTTACGGTCCAATGCTTGAAAAATCAACAATAAAGTCATAATCTTTGTCATACTAGCTGGCGGTAATTCCTTATTTGGATGAATGGAATAGAGCACCTTTCCGGTATCTTTTTCCATAAGCACAGCGGATTTGACGTCTTCAACAAGGGATTTCGCTTGTTTTTCTTCCGCATGAACCGTTGTCATCGGAAGCGAGAATAAAGCGATGAGAATACTGAGTGAGACGCTTAAAATTGCCTTCATGACCATCCCTCCAATACGTGTTCATCCTTATTTTCTTCCAAACCTTTCGTAAATATACCTCTATGGGGAAATTCATGTACTGGTGGTTTTTTATGGTAGGAATTGCGATGGGCATAAAAAAATAGTGGGGAATACACCGTGGTTATATCGTGAGGTTCTATCATTGTCTTAGCAACCCATGATCATCGTCCATCAAACTTAGGGTCTCATATTCATCAACAAGCGATCTTTATGCAATGATTCCGTTCATTTCTCGCCATTTTAAGGCATTATTAACAGGAAGATGCCTTCCTAAACATTAAAAGCCCCGTCGGTTACCAATACTGGTTAACCGATAGGGGCTCTATGCTGTTCATGTAGTCTGCCGACATCATCAAACTGGGTAGCAACCGATGTTTCCCAATATCACCGGAATCTCATACGATGAAAAAACGCGTTCCAATGGTATTGTGCGCTAAATGGCTTCGCCTCCGTTATTATTTCGCCCTCGGATGATAAGCAAGGTAATGATCTTTTAACTTAATCTCCGATAAGCGCCGATAGATTTGTGTCGTTGATAAATCCGCATGGCCGAGCATTTCCTGAACCGCCCGTATGTCGGCACCGTTTTGCAAAAGGTGAGCCGCAAAAGAATGCCGAAGCGTTTGCGGCGTAAGGGGTTTTAGAATACCCGCTTTTTCAGCCGTTTTCTTGACGATTTTCCAAAAGCCTTGGCGGGACAAACGTCGCCCGTTACGGTTTAAAAATAACGCTTGCTCCGCCTCTTTTAAAAGATGGGGGCGCCCGTCATCCATGTACCTTTTTACGGCAGCTGCGGCAGGGTTACCGAGCGGAACGATCCGTTCTTTTCCGTGATGGCCAATACATTTTAAAAACCCAAAGGCAGGCTGAACATCATCCACATTTAAGGCGATGAGTTCAGAAGCGCGCAATCCGGCAGCATAAAGCACTTC
>Ga0310821_100383_pt1 | contig 23213 bp, 22 predicted proteins | sample P4_ome_FD_201300 | JGI IMG/M metagenome (GOLD analysis project Ga0310821, IMG submission 201300) | Sorghum-adapted microbial communities from Joint BioEnergy Institute, Emeryville, California, United States - P4_Day56_Rep1 | ecosystem: Engineered > Bioreactor > SSF (Solid state fermentation) >...
TTTGTACGATTATGGTCACAAATTCGTTGCTTAAAATGGTAAAATAAGTAGAAAAACAGACTTATTATTGAAAATGTCAACTGAGGTGAAAGAAAATGGAACATCAAGCCAAAGTGCTCGTAGTAGACGATGAGGAACGTATCCGCCGCCTGCTGCGTATGTACTTGGAAAGAGAGAACTTCCAAATAGAGGAAGCTGAAGACGGAGAGCAGGCTCTTGAGATGGCGCTTGCTACCGACTATGATGTTATTTTGCTTGATTTAATGCTGCCGGGTATTGACGGTATTGAAGTATGTACACGGCTGCGCGAAAAGAAAGCGACCCCGGTTATTATGTTAACGGCAAAAGGTGAGGAAGCCAATCGCGTGCAGGGTTTTGAGTCCGGTACAGACGATTATGTGGTGAAGCCGTTCAGTCCGCGCGAAGTCGTATACAGGGTGAAAGCGCTCTTGCGCCGTTCGTCTGCAACCGCGTTTCTCACGACGCCGAGCAGTTCGCACAATGTGCTTGTCTTCCCGGATTTATCCATTGATCATGATGCGCATCGCGTGATGGTTGCCGGTGAAGAAGTAAGCCTGACGCCGAAAGAATATGAACTGCTTTATTACCTGGCGCGCCATCCGGACCGTGTCTTCTCCCGTGAGGATTTGCTCAAGGACGTATGGCATTATGAGTTCTTCGGAGACTTGCGTACCGTAGATACCCATATTAAACGTCTCCGGGAGAAGCTCAACAAAATTTCTCCGGCTGCAGCGAATATGATTGCGACCGTTTGGGGAATCGGATACAAGCTTGAGGTGCCAAAGTAAGTGTTAAACCGGGTTGTTTTTAAGCTTTGGATTACAATCATCGGTCTGGTTGCTGTCGTATTGACTGTGCTTAGCCTGACGCTTATGTCCTTTTTGGACGAATTCTACGAGCGGCAGCGTACGGAGGACTTAAAGCAGTTGGCGCAAAATATGGCGCATGTCATTCTTGTTTACAAAGACAGCGAGAAAACGCTTAACATTGCCAGAGAGCTGGTGGATGTGTATGATACGCGGATGGTAATTACCGGTTCGCTCGGGAATTATAATCAGGACAGTGCAGCGCCAAACAATGCTTCCATTCCGGAAGTAAGGCCGGAAGAGTTCCTGAAACATCCGGTACTGAGACAGGCGAGGGACAATGATCGTATTGCCGTTACGCGGGACTTTTTCTCGGTTTTGCCGCCCAAAAGCAGCGTACCGCATTACGAAGAGTTTGTTGTGGTAGCAGTTCCCCTTCATTCGCAGGGATTGAATAGCGAGCTGATTTTATATCAGACGATGGAAGAATTGAGGGAGACGACCTATAAGACGACCCGGTTAATCTTTTACGCCGCTGCCATTGGCATTATTTTGACGACATTTTTTGCTTTTTTCCTATCGTCCCGGGTTACGCAACCGCTCCGTTCCATGAAGGAAGCGGCTGATTCATACGCACGCGGCGATTTCTCGACGCAAATTTCCATTCGGACGAACGATGAAATAGGGGATTTGGCCAGCACATTCAACCACATGGCTGGTCGGCTGAACGATTTAATTGTTGCGCTCTCCCGTGAAAAAGAACAGGTGGCGAGCGTGCTGAAAAGCATGGTGGACGGTGTAATGACTTTCGACCGCAACGGGCACATTATTGTTACGAACCCACCGGCTGATGAATTGCTGAAAGCTTGGGAGTATGAGCAAGGCGGCGCAGAAGCTGAAGAAGACGAAAGCGATCAGGGAAAAGGACTTCCTCCTTCTATGCGCTCTATTCTGGAGCAAGTTGTAAAAAACGAGGAAGAAGTTGTAACGGACGTGATTGTGCAAGGACGGATTTATGCCGTTGTCATGGCGCCGCTGTATGATGATGCTCAGGTACGCGGCGCTGTGGCCGTGCTGCGTGACATGACGCAGGAACGCCGTCTCGATAAGCTTCGCAAAGATTTTGTCGCCAATGTCTCGCATGAGCTGCGAACGCCGCTCGTGATGCTGCAGGGCTACAGCGAAGCGATTATTGACGATATCGCTGAGTCGCAGGAAGAAAAGAAAGAATTAGCCCAGATCATTTATGACGAATCACTGCGCATGTCGCGCCTCGTCAACGAGCTGCTTGACCTGGCCCGTATGGAAGCCGGGCATATTCCACTGGAGATTCAGCCTGCGAATCTGCTGCAGCTCGAAGATAAAGTCATTCGCAAATTCGGCGGGGTAGCCAAAGAGCAGGGAATTCATCTGCAGTTGGATTGGCAGGCGGCGGATGGGACGTTCTACTTTGACAACGATCGGATGGAGCAGGTGTTAACCAACCTGGTTGACAATGCGATCCGCCATACCGGACATGGTGGAACGGTCACGCTGCGTACGTTCATACAGGATGAGATGTACACGATTGAAGTAACCGATACCGGAAGCGGCATTCCGGCGGAGGATCTGCCGTTTGTATTCGAGCGATTCTATAAAGCCGACAAAGCCCGGACACGCGGCCGTGCCGGAACGGGTCTGGGACTGTCGATTGTAAAAAATATTGTACAAGGCCATCACGGTACGATTACCGTACGCAGCAAGCTGGGCGAGGGCACAACGTTCTCCATCCAGCTGCCGACTCAGCCTGAGGAAGGGAAGCACGGATGAAAACTTTTGCCGAAAGTACGCTTGCCCCTTTTTTGTTAAAAGGGCTTGCGAATATGAATATCAAGGCGCCGACACCGATTCAACAGCAGGCCATTCCGTTTCTGCTCGAAGGATGGAGTGTGGTAGGCGAATCACAGACAGGCACGGGCAAGACGCTTGCTTATCTGCTTCCGCTGCTGCAGCGGATTCAAGCGGACAGTTCCGCGACCCAGGCGCTAATCTTGGCCCCTACCCGCGAATTAACCGTGCAGATTCGCCACGTGCTTGATGAATTATGCAACGCAACCGACATTCGTTTTCAAATTATTATGGGCGGCGTGGACATCAAGCGCCAGATGGAAAAACTGAAACAGAAACCACACATTATCGTCGGATCGCCAGGTCGCATCTATGATTTAATCGAGAAGAAAAAGCTGAAAGTGCACGAAGTCAAGATGGTGGTCATTGACGAGGCCGATCAGATGCTGGAATCCGGCATGATCTGCGAAGTGGAAGCGGTTGTGCAGCGAACGCCACGGGATCGGCAGCTATCCGTCTTCTCGGCCACGATTTCACCGCTGGTAGAAGAGTGGGGCAGGAAGTGGACGGATCAGGAGCCAAAGGTGATTAAAATTCGTGCGAAGTCTCGCCTGCCGGAGCTCATCGAACAGTATTTCATTGTGACACCGGAGCGGGAGAAATTTGAAACGCTGCGTCGTTTGCTGCATGCACTGAACCCGGAACGTGCGCTGATTTTCGTCAAAAAACTGCATCAGGTAGCCGACATTGCGAATTGGCTTGCTGCCAAGGGAGTGTCCATCGCCGGCATTCACAGCGAAACGAGAAAAGCGGAACGCGAGCAGGCGATGAATAGCATCCGCAGAGGTGACATCCGATGTTTGGTAACGACTGACCTGCTGGCGCGTGGACTTGATATTGACGATGTTACGCATGTCATTAACTTTGATTTGCCGCTTGATACGGACGGCTATATCCACCGGGTAGGCCGGACTGGCCGTGCGGGCAAAGGTGGCATGGCGGTGACACTGCTTGAGCCGAAAGAAAAGTTTATGGCCGGCAAGCTCGCCAAACAGCTTCATATTGAAATGCCGGAGCGCGTGTTGTTTCAAGGACGGCTTATATCGCCGCAGGAGCGGCGCCCCCGTCCGCCATTAAAGAAAAAACAAAATACCAAATTCAAAAAGACGCATAACAGGAAATAAATGAGTGCAGCCGACCTCGAATGAGGCCGGCTGTTTTTGTTTGTGTGAGCGGATAATTTTTGCCTAATCATCCAAGCTAAGTAACAGAAGCCAAAAGGAGGGGAGAGCATGCTGCGTTTTCTTAAACGAATCTTTCAGCACCGCGTCTATTCTCACGGAAATATTTCCCATTCCTCTTCCGACATGATAGACCATATGTCAAAAAAAATGGGAAAAGGAGCGGAAGCCGATTTTGCACGTTTGTCTACTTTGTGTAAAATGACGGATTTTTGCCACCGCCGCTTAGAGTCGGTGATTTGCTGTTATATGAGTACGATTGTCCTTCCGGAATATATAGATACGTATGTAATCCGGCCGTTGTCCGCCCATTTTATGCGCGGTGAAGTAAAAGCCATGAACGAAATGCTGGGCGGCAGCGAAACAGAACAGGTGGAGGACATTGAAGCTTGTATAACAAAGCTTGTACAGGGCTGGGCCATTGTCCTGCATGACGAAGGGTTTCCGATCGCGGTGAATGTGTTTCGTGCCCCGGAACGGTCTGTGGAGCCGTCGGAAAATGAGACGACCATTTTCGGACCACAGGAAAACTTCATTGAATCGTTGATGACGAATGTAGGCATGCTTCGCAAGCGTATGAGGTCGGCTGACTTGCGCTTCGATATTTTGCTTGTCGGTAAACGGACGAATACGATGGTCGGTGTTCTGTGGATGGAAGGGCTGGCCAATCCGTGGAATGTGGGCGAGATGAAGCGGCGGCTTGAAAGCATACAGCGCGACGGCATTACGGACATTGCGGAATTGACCGAATTTGTAGAAGACAATCCGTATTCCCCGTTCCCTAACTTTGTTTCTTCCACACAGCCGTCAAAGGCAATATCGGCGCTTCTGGACGGCAAGATTGTCGTGCTCGCGGACGGCTCCCCTTATGCATGGATCGCCCCCAGTACATTCTGGGAATTTTTGCAGTCGCCTGACGATTATTATAACCGCTGGCTGTCCGCCTCGCTGCTCCGTTTTTTGCGCATGGTCGGGCTGTTTGCCGCCCTGTTTTTTACAGCCATTTATGTGGCGATAGCTACATTTCATTATCAAATGATTCCAAGCGATATGTTGATGACGCTTCTGAGGACGCGGTCGAAAGTTCCGTTTCCTCCATTGTATGAAGCGCTGCTTATGGAAGTAACCATCGAGTTCCTGCGCGAAGCGGGTGCGCGCCTGCCGACCAAAATCGGGCAGACCATCGGTATTGTCGGCGGTATCGTAATCGGGCAGGCTGCGGTAAGCGCAGGATTTACAAGTAACTTTCTCATCATTGCGGTTGCCACTTCCACCATTTCTTCTTTTGTGATTCCGTCATATTTGCTCGCAAATGCGGTACGCGTCATTCGCTATGCGATTATTATCCTGTCTGCATTCTTTGGAATCATTGGTATTGTTATCGGATTTGTAGTCGTTATGCTTCACCTGCTGGAAATGCGCTCTCTTGGCGCGCCATACCTGTCACCGCTCATCCCTATCCGTGTAGCTGACTGGAAAGACAGTGTTATTCGGTTTCCATTTTCGCTGTTTTTAAACAGGTCTTCTTTGAATCGTGCACAGGATGTCCGTCGTGGAAACGGCAACAAGCGTAGCTGAAGGAGTGTGGTACATGGAGAAGAGTCGAGGCGTATACGGGGGCGGGTTTTCCATTGACCCGGTTTATTTATTTTTTCTGGTCAATACCATGCAGGTAGGGGTTGGGATTCTGCGGGCGCCGCGTGTGATGGCTGAAGATGTGGGAAGAGAAGGTTGGATTGTGGCTATTTTAGCGGCACTTCTCGTCCAGTTCGTTATGGTATGTATATTTTATGTGCTTCGGAAATATCAGAGTTTATCGCTTTTGGAAGTCGGGCATATCCTGTTCGGCAAAACATTGAATTCGTTTCTTTCCATCCTTATCGGGGTGTACTATTTCCTGCTCGGAGTGCTCTTGCTGCGTGATTTCATTGGCATACTCCAGGACTTTATTTTTACCGCCAGCTCCCCGGTCTTTTTGTATCTGTTGTTTCTTTATCCGTGTTATCTCATTTTGCGCGGCGGTATTTCTCTTTTGACCCGCTTTAGCGTTGTGGTTCTTCTTTCTACGGTGTGGCTTATGATTTTTCTGATTTATCCCTACTTGAATTTTCAGTGGGAATTTATGCTCCCGCTTTTCCAGCATGAAATAAAAGACTATGCAAAAGCCACAAAAGATATCATGCTGGATTATTTCGGCTTTGAAATCGTCTTTTTCTTTTATCCGCTTATCGCGCCCAAGAAAAAAGCACTACTGTATGCATCTCTGGGCCACTGGTTTACTACATTGGTTTATTTTTTGATTATCGTCGGGGCAACGGGAATGTATGGAAGCGATATGTTGAAGCATCAATCCTATCCTACGATGGATATGTTCCGTTTGGTGCAGCTTCCGTTTATTGAACGTGTCGAAATCATCGGACTGAGTACATGGAGTATGCTGATTCTTCTTTCGGTTACCGGTTTTATTCTTATCTGCGGACAAAGCATCCAGCATATCCGAAAAGGGTCATTCTTAAGCAAGCCGGGCACGCTGACGCTACTGATTTTCCTGACGCTGCTCTTTATACCGGATCGTTTTCTCGATATTGACCAGGTTCTGTTATATCTGGGCGTCATCTGGGTGTATGTGCTGGGTGTCTATACGGCGGCATTCGTCGTCCTGTCTTACTTTAGGAAAGGAACGAAGAAGACATGAAACTTGTGATTCGGACGCTTATACTGCTAGGGTGTGTCCTGCTTGGCGCTTGTACTGCGGTTGACCGAAGAGTGCTTGATGATTTGGGTCTGGTTTTAATGGCGGGGTATGATCGAATCGGCTCTGATAAATTACAAATTACGGTTACGCTCCCGGGCATGATTCCGGAAGGGAGGTTTTCGCCCCAACTGCTGACCGTTGTTGCACGCAGCGAAAAAAACGCACGAAAACAATTAAGCTATCTTTCCGGAAAAAGAGTCGAAGCGGGACAGCTTAAAGTCATTTTATTCGGGGAGAAGACCGCCCGCCGTGGAATAAAGGACATTGTTGATCCTCTCTACCGTGATCCGAGCATTGGTTCGATGATGTTTGTGGGTGTGGTAAAAGGAAAGGCAGCCGATGCGCTGAAAGCCGATGTGAGAGACAAACAGGGGGCAGGCCTGTATACTTACAATGTGTTGCATCAGGAGGAAAGGGTGCAGGGAACGACGAGGTTCCGCTTAAGCAGCGTTATTCGTGATTTGAAAACACCGGGGCGTGCTGTGGCGGTGCCTTACATGATTGTAGAAAAGCAGGGGATAAAATTAAGCGGATTGGCCCTGTTCAGCGATTCGAAAATGTCAGGAAGGCTGCCTGCGGAGCTTGTGCCTTCATACATGATGCTTGACGGCGTAAACTACCGGGATCATTTAAACATGGTGCTGGACAAAAAAACAAAAATTACCTTGTCGTTCGTGAAAAACTCACGCATAAGAAGCGTTTCTTACAATCCGCAGACCAAAAAGCTCACGCTGCATATTAAAGCGAAAGTCAAAGGGCAGGTATTGGAATATGAAGGAGTTCAGGTGAAAACAAGGAAGCAGCTACGGAACCTGGAGGAAAAAGTGGCCCGCCATCTGGAGCAACAGGGAGAGGAAACCATGCGTATTCTGCAAAAGGCAAATTCGGATGCTATGGGACTGGGCAACTATGTGCAAGCGAAAAACGTGTATTCCAGCTATAGCCCGAAGTGGTGGCAGGCACAATATCCGCATATCAAAGTAAACGTCGAGATGGAAGTTAAACTGACCCGCCTGGGGCTTCTTCGATAATAATACTTTTCCTCCATTGTAATCGAGGAAAAACTCGCGAGGCGTGTGCCGACCGTTGCTTTTTCCGTGTGGAGCGTGTGGCCTGGAGGGAGGGAAAGACCGGCAATTGTCTCCCTCCTCGAGGTACCCGGATGTTTTGCCGGTCCGACCGAAGGGCCACAAAGCGGCCGCTTGTCTTCTGTGTGGAAAAAGGACGAGCGGCAACGCCCGCGAGTTTTTCTTATATAAGCCGGATTATGAAGCAAGATGAGCGAATAAGCGCGCCAGTTCATCCGGTACAGGCCGGCTTGTGCGCGTATGGCTATCCATTGTGACACTCGTTACAAGGGCATCGGCAACCAGCTCGCCGCGCTGGTTATGTATTTCCTGCTTTAACACATAGCTTGTCCGGCCGAGCCGCTCCGGTCTGGTCGTAATCGTAAGACGGTCATTTTGTAGGCACTCTTTTCGGTAATTAATGTTGATGTTGACGGTGACCGTCTGGATCCCTAAGTCGAGAAACTTGTCATAGGCAAGGTTTGCCCGCTCGTACCATTCTTCCCGACCCCACTCCAGGTATTCGAGGTATTTGGCATTGTTGACATGGCCGTTGACGTCAATTTCAGTAGAACGAACAACAATCTCCAATGAAGCATCCATATGCATTCCTCCTGTGTATCCGTTTTCTCTTCATCATACCTTCTTTCAAAAGAGATGCCAACTCGGGTTTTGCTTACCCGGGGAACGAACACAAATTGATCATATTTTTATCAAAAAAAGTTCTTAAGAAAGACACGGTACGGTTACAATTTTTGAGTAAAGTATAGCTATCGGGAGGTGAGCAAGAGCTTTAAGGACGGTATGCTGCTAAAGCAATTGAAGGAAATGGAATGACATCAAAAGACCAATAAACGAGCAAAACGCCTGTACGATACCACAGCAAAATTTTGCCGTCTATAGCATAAGAAACCAACCAATTACTTACATGTTAATAACTTAAAAAAACAATATAAGCTTCACGCTTCTTCTTCCTATGAATAACCGGTACAAACGTACCGGTTATTCTAATGAGTAAAAACATAAATTCCTTCCTCCAGCACGGACATGACGGGTTTTTCTGTAGCGAATGATATAAATAGATGCCTTCGGCTTGCAAAACATGCGCAGAAAATGTGATATACTAATGGAATAACAAATAGATAAAGTTTGCAATGCCGTATTCCGTATAAAGTGCGCGTGCGGAATGGAGGAGGAAGATAGCGATGAACGGAACGAAAGTGCTTGTTGCTGACGATGATACGAACGTACTAGAGATTATTCGTCTGTACTTTGCCCAGCAGCAAATTGATTTAGTAGAAGCGCATGATGGAGACGAAGCGGTACGGCTCGCCGAGGCGGAGAAGCCGGACGCGATTATTCTTGATGTAATGATGCCAAAAATGGGTGGATACGAGGCGTGCCGGGAAATTCGCAAAACGATGGATACGCCTATTATTATGTTATCAGCAAAAGGAGAAGAATTCGACCGGGTGCTCGGCCTTGAGCTGGGCGCGGATGACTATGTCACAAAGCCGTTCAGTCCGCGGGAGCTTGTCGCGAGAATTAAAGCGATTTTCCGACGGATGCAGCCGCGGGGAACGGAGGAGAAGGATGCGGCACAAAGCAATGTCCTTCAGTTCCAGGACCTTCAGATTGATCTGCAGGGACGCCAGGTGACCGTCGCGGGCGAAAGAGTGCAGTTCCGTCCGAAAGAATTCGATTTGCTTGTGTTCCTGGCCCGTTCACAGGGCAGTGTATTTACAAGGGAACAGTTACTCGAGCAAATCTGGGGCTATGACTTTTTCGGCGATATTCGCACGGTGGACGTTCACGTCAAAAAAATACGTCAGCATCTGGCGCGGCTGCCATATGAATGCATTCATACGGTGTGGGGCGTGGGCTACAAGTTCGAGGTGGAAGCGTCGTGCTCCGCTTAATGAGAGAATGGTTCGGCATTAACAAAAGCATTTTTCGTAAGCTCCTGCTCAGCTACATGGTAACGGTGCTGCTGGGGCTTGGCGCTCTTGGCCTCTCCATGTCGGTGCTGGCCAAAAATTACATATACAATGGAACGAAGGAAGAATTGCTCCGTAAAGCGAAAAAAGTAAACCTTGCCATTCAAGATTATCCGGTTCAAGCTGACCAGACAACGGCGATGCTGGCATTTCTTGACCAGACGTTCGATACGCGCATTTGGGTATTTGATCAGCAGGGACGGATTATTTCCACTTCGACACAGGATGAAGTGTTTATCGGCAAATCCGTAGCCCGCTCGATCGTCGAGCAGGTCATGGAGGGGAAGGACGTTGTCCAGAATTTGCGATTTGAAGGTTTGAGTAAACCGATGATGTCGGTGGTTGTACCGTGGGGCCAAAAAGACAAGGTATTTGGCGGCATCGTATTGCACGCACCGGTAGAAGGTATCGAAGAAACGGTCGGCAATATGAGGGAGATGATTTTGTGGGCGACACTGCTTGGAATTTTGCTCTCCACAGCTATGGTCTCGTATCTCTCCTGGACGATCTCCCGTCCGCTGAAGCGGATTGATGACGTGGCGCTGCAGATTGAACGAGGGAATTACAGCCAGCGCGCCGTAGTGGAGTCTCAGGACGAAATCGGAGATTTGGCACGGACGATTAACCGGATGGCCGGGACTCTTGAGCTTGTAGAGGCGGAGCGTGCCGACTTTGAACAGACCCGTCAGGACTTTCTCGCTAATGTGTCACATGAACTCAGGACTCCTTTGACGGCGATGCAGGGGTTTCTTGAGGCGCTGCAGGACGGGCTGGTCGTTGACGAAGCGTCACGCCAGAAATATTATGATGTCATGTACAAAGAAGTCATGCACATGAATCGGCTCGTCAATGATTTGCTGGAGTTGGTGCGCCTTGAGAAACATGAGGTGAATCTGGTGAAGCGTCCGATCGATATGGACTCATTCCTGCGGCGGATTGTGTTTATGTTCAAAGAAGAGGCTGCCAAGCGCAATCTTGAGTTGCGCCTGGATATGACGGCGCCGTTGCCGGGAATTATCGCCGATCCGCACCGGATTGAGCAGATTTTCATTAACCTGGTGGGCAATGCCTTAAAATTTACGGAACAGGGATCGATTACGCTGAGAGCGAGAGAGCGGGACGGCGGCATCGGGGTGACCGTAGAAGATACGGGTATTGGCATTTCCGAGCACGATTTGGAATTCATCTGGGATCGCTTCTTCAAAGTGGACCGGGTGCGTTCCCGTAAAGAGACGGGAACGGGACTTGGACTTGCGATCGTTAAAGAGCTGGTAACCCTTCATCAGGGTACGATTACCGTTAAAAGCAAAGCGGGTGAAGGCACGGCGTTTACCGTATGGCTTCCTGCCGAAACGAAAGCGGAGCAAAGCTAGAGCAAGAAAGGGAATATTACACTTGTGAAATACTCCCTTTCTTCAAAGCAATCATCCCCTCGTTCTCTTCTGTTGTTTCCTTTGCACCATAAAAGTTGGCCGCCCTTCCTATCATGTTCATGTCGGGGTTGCGGTTGAAACGCCATGGTTGTTTTTATGCAAATTAGTTGTATACAAGATACTTGCTATGTGTTATATTCTGAATAGGAAGAAAATTCAGGAGGGGTGTCAGATTGTGCTTGAAGACTGCATCGTATTTTTGCTTAGTAAAGCCCAGCAGCGCGCGTATCAAACAAGCAAAACCATACTGCAGCCGTACGGAGTTACACCGGTCCAGTATGCACTTCTGCACTTGCTCTGGGAGAAAGAGGGGCAGCATGGGGCCGAGTTGGGAGAACGGTTAAGGCTTGATTCGGCGACAATAACCGGCCTTTTGGATCGATTGGCTCACCAGGGACTGGTGGAGAGAAAGCCGGATCCTAAAGACCGGCGAGTGAACAGGATTTACGTAACAGAGCGTGGCCGCACATTGGAGAAATCGCTTACAAAGGCGATGAAACAGAGCAACCAGAACATCCTCGCCGATTTTACGGAAGAGGAAACACAATTGTTAAAAAGCATGCTGGTTCGTCTGGGATTTAATGAAAAAAAGAATGAGTGAGGGAGATGATAGAATGTTGATGAAGGACATAAAAGATACACTCGTCGGCACATTGGGAATCGAGATAGGGGAAATGACACCGGAGCGAGTGACGGCGACGATGCCGGTCAATGCCAAAACGCACCAGCCATTCGGCCTGCTGCATGGCGGAGCTTCAGTCGTACTCGCGGAGACGGTGGCCAGCATGGGGACGTGGAATTTGATTGACCAGGAGAATGAGACGGCGGTCGGACTTGAGATTAACGCCAATCACATCCGGGCGAAGCGGGACGGCATCGTGACCGCTGTAGCGACGCCGCTGCACAAAGGCCGCACCACCATGGTCTGGGACATCAAGATTACCGACGAAGAAGGCAAGCTTATCTGTGTATCACGCTGTACAATAGCCGTGGTGAAACGGAAAAAGTAACGAAGAAAAAAGGCTTCCCGCACGCGGGTTTCTTTTCCCAAAGAAGCTGAAATGAGCGCTTGGCCGGTCTTCAGGCTGACCTATCAAACATCCGGGTCACTCAGAGAGGGAGACAGTGATAGGTCGTATCCGCCCTACGACTGTCCAAGCTCAGCGAGGAAAAGAAAAATGCTTAGCGGGAAGCCTTTTTTTCTTGCGCTATCTATATTCTTTCTTTCACTCTGTCTACTTTTCTTGGATGGTGATTGTTTTATTTGATGGCAGTTCATCTTCGAATTGATAGCCGGGTCCACCTGTTCCGTTTCTTACAGGTAGGTAAATTATACAAACAAGGGTACTACAAACGCTATATCAACCTGCTTAAAAACTTCGGAATCTTCACCTTTGTCGATGGGCTATACCTCAATTAGCAGAGCAAAATCACAATCCGATGCTCGAACGGACATGATTGGAATACGTCAATAGGCAACTTCAAACAGCGTGAAGGGAAATACCCGACCTGCCGCTAGGAACGTATCAGGCAAGAGGAAGCAGCTTGTTTCTCAGCATGGCTGCAAGAGCGCGGGTGCGAGTTAGTCAACTACGTTTTTATGTCGCGTATGGGCGAATACAAATGCAAGTGTGGCGACACATTGAATATAGACCCGAACTATCTGCTTGACGGGAAAAAGTGTACAAGCGTCCTGTGTTCGAAGTGTAGACAGAAAGAACAATTGAACAACGAACGTATTGAATCAATCGACAAGTTATTGGATGAAATTGACTTTTAGTGTCGCAAAAGACATGCGGTTTTGCTTAAATAGGTATGGTTATTCTATTAAAATATTATTTACAAATACAGGTACAATGTGTAAAGTTATTTTAAAGTAGTATAAAGTAGTACACGGGAGAGAAAAGAGGAACTAAGTGTGCGTTTCCCTATTGCAATGGCCGATAAAACAATACATTTTAGAGATATATTTAAACTATCGGACGCTCAGAAAAGAAAAATCATAGATACCGCGCCCCAAGATACGCAGCGAGGATGGAGAAATCGTGATACCGGAATTAAGGTAGAATTAGAAGACGACCAACCCGATCATGTATTAAATGAAAAAAATACGAGAACAATAGGTAAGGACGAGATAACACTTTATGATGAAAATATCGTCGAACTCACCAAACACGCAAGAGAGCGCATTTCAGAAAGAATAGACGGAAGCGCGGACAAGAATAGGCGTCCAAAATCTGAAAGTATGTATAAAATTATCAGCCTTATAAAAGAAAGTGACATGGTACACCCGGAAGCGGAATGGAAAGGTCATCCAAGGCTAACGTACACAGTTACTTACAGCAAAGAGGAACGTTTCGACATTTCTATTTCATTCCGTAAAAGAGGTCATAAACAAGTGGTTGTCGTAACTGTGACTGACGATTTGCAGCCGTTGAAGGAGCAGATAATGGACAAGCCCGGAATGATGGAGCAACTGGAAGCGTTTAAACTGGCTTTGTTGAAGGACTATGAAGAGAACGAAGAATAAGTTTATACCATGTAGGTAGTGGTATATATGAATATAAGCATTAATACTTTGTAGGGAGGGATGCGTTATGACAGTTGCACCTTTTAGAAAGAGACAGGAGGCACGACAAACTATGGAATGTGAGTGCGGAGGGTCTATGAAAAAAGAAGAAAAGGTTGTTAGATGGATCGGAAATGATGGTCAAACATACGTCATCCATAACGTCCCTACTTATCAATGTGATGAACCGGATTGTGATGAAGAATATGAACCTGGAAAAATCTCAATGATGCTTTCTGCAATTGCTGATTTGATGGAAGAAGGTCGTTTACCTGATACGGTTGACTTTCGAAGGTTTAAACAATAACAGCGCCTTTGCGGGCGCTGTTTTGCTATGTGTTTCTTACTCCTGATCCCCTATACCTTCTCGCCGCATGCGCATGTAGTACACTCAAATACGATTCTACCATCGAAGAAGACAAGCCCATCTGTGTATCACGCTGCACAGTAGCTATTGTAAAGAGGAATGATGAAAAGACATCAAGTAATTGAGAGTAAGCAATTAAAGAAGATAAAGGCTCTCTGCTAAGCATTTTTCTTTTCCTCGCTTAGCTTTACCGGTTGTAGGGCGGATACGACCTATCACAGTCTCCCTCTTCGAGAGGCCCAGATGTTTGATAGGTCAGCCCGGAGACCGGCCAAGCGGACAGCATTACTCCTTAGGGAAAAGAAACCCGCGTGCAGAGAGCCTTATCTTCTTTTATTTCTCTTCAATCTTGATGCTTTTAATGAACACCTTCTCTACAGGTGAGCTGAATTCGCCGAGCGGGTTTTGGGCGACAGGCGTGCTGGAGATAGCCTCGATCGTGTCCATTCCGTCGATAACTTTGCCGAATATGGTATAGTTCGGCTGACTGTTCAATCCTTCCACGCCTTCACCGTTGCCGATGAAGAATTGGCTGCCATTCGTATTCGGACCGGAGTTCGCCATGGCGACAATGCCTTTTTCGTATTTATGTTTTGACGGCAGTTCATCTTCAAATTGATAGCCGGGTCCACCCATGCCATTGCCGAGCGGGTCCCCTGTTTGGATCATGAAATTTTTCATAATCCGGTGAAAGATGACGCCGTCATAGAAATTCTCTTTGGAGAGAAAAACGAAGTTGTTGACGGTTTTGGGCGCATCTTTTGCAAACAGCTCAATCGAGAACTTGCCTTTGTTTGTTTCCACATGCGCAATGTATGTTTTGTTTGGATCGATTTGCATAGCCGGAGCCTTGTCCCACTGTTTGACTGGCTGCTTCTGTTCCTGTCCGGTGGCAGGGGAGCTTTGCTGCCCCTGATTGGAAGAACATGCTGTAGTAGTAAGCGCTGCTGCAAGCGCCAGGGTGAGTAATGCAAGGTGCTTTCTTTTCATCTTTCTTGTCCTCTAACTTTCTCTATGTTATTTTCCCTTTTGCAGATGCTGCGGCACAACCGGACGCATAATCAACTGATTCATAATCACGTGTTCCGGGGCTGCAATCATCTGATACGCCATGTACGCCACCTCTTCCGGACGAAGCGCGTACTCTTTCGGAGCGCTCTGGCCGAATTCCGTCTGTACGGAACCCGGGCAAATAACGGACACCTTTACGTTGTGCGGTTTTAACTCCTGCGTCAGTACATCGGTGAATGCCATTAAGCCGAATTTCGACGTACAGTATCCTCCGCCTCCCGGAAACGTAACCGTGCCGGCCACGCTGGAGATGTTGACGATATGGCCGCCCTGCTGCTGAATCATGTGGGGGACGGTGTACTTCGTACAGAGAAATACGCCTTTCAAATTGACGTCCATCATTTCATCCCATTGCGCTTCTGTCAGTTCATGTATCGGGCCGAAATGGCCGAGTCCGGCATTGTTAACCAGTGCATCAATTCGCCCTTCTTCGTGTACGATCTGTCCGATAAGACGTTCGATGGCGCTGCTGTCTCTAATATCGCACGGAGAAGGAATAATACACCCCTGTTTATTATCAGCTTCAGTTGCCAGGTCCTTCAGCTGCGATTCGCTGCGTGCGATCGCATAGACGGTGGCCCCTTTGTCCGCAAACAGCAGGCTCATGGCCCGCCCGATACCTTTGCTTGCGCCTGTGATTAGCACAACTTTGTTATGTATGGATTGCAGTTCCATTGTTATCGCCTCCTGGCTTTTATTTTACCATAGTTTTATCTGAACGAAATTTACGGAAAAAGGCGATTATTTTATTAGAAATATGTTAAAATGTTCGTGTTGAGTTCGATTAGCAAGCAACTGCATATTACACAAGTCGGAGGAGCTGGGGAAGAAAAAATGTTTCGTACCATTTTATTTGACGTAGACGGAGTTTTATTAAGTGAAGAGCGTTATTTTGACGCTTCGGCGCTGACGGTGTGGGAGATGCTGTACAGCCCCAAATACATCGGCCTTGCCGGTGATGCGTTCGAGCCGGCGCCGGAAGAAAGTGTCATCCGCCGTGTACGCGCCGAAGTGTTCGATCACGATAAAGTATTAAATTTCATTAAAACAAGAGGGATTAACGCTAACTGGGATATGGTGTATCTGGCATTTTCCTACCAATTAGTACGTCTGCTGGCTGAGTTGCACAAAACGAAGTCTGAAGAAGTACGAGGCATCCTGACGTCACAAATTCACCGTGAAGCCATTGCCAGGGTGAAAGAGTTGGCGCAGGGGATAGATTTTACGGTGGACTATGCCGCGTTTGTCGCGGACTTTGAGAAGAGCACGGCGGAGAAGCAGGCACTGCTTCTGTATCTGAATGACCTGGTGCGTGAGAAGACAGGCATCGAGACGACTATTTTCTCGCGCAACAGCGAACTGTGGGACCTCTGCCAGGAGACATTCCAGGAATGGTACTTAGGCGATCGTCTTGTCGCCGACTCGATTGGCCGTGCAGCCTACCAGGAAGGTAAAAAAGGCTTCCTGGACGACGAAATTCCGATTGTAGAGCCGGCAAAAATGGCCGAAGTGCTGGCTGAGTTGAAAAGTCGCGGCTATGAGCTTGGCATCGGAACAGGACGTCCGCGCATCGAAACGGTGGAGCCGCTTAAAGCGATGGGACTGCTTCAATATTTCAATCCGAACCGTGTTGTAACCGCAAGTGACGTATTGGATGCGGAGAAGCGCTATCCGGATCGTGCACCGCTCGCCAAACCGCAGCCGTACTGTTATATCAAAGGGATGCTCGGTATGGATTGCCATGACGACGATTGCTTCGGTTTAGCGCTGCCGATTGAAAACGGTGAAGAAATTCTTGTGGTGGGCGACTCTGTAGCGGATTATATGGCGGCCCGCAGCATTGGCTGCAAGTTCGCGGCGACGCTAACCGGTTTGACCGGCCAGGAGGCGCGCGCCAAATTTGAAGAGTTGAAGGCTGATTACATTCTCGATGACATGACGCAGATTTTGACTATTTTGTAAAAATGAAACCCGGCATGCAGGTCCATGAAGGCCTACATACCGGGTTTTTGCTTTCTTAAGTGTTGAGCCACTTAATATAAGAAGACATCGAGCAGTTTTGCCAGGTAAATTACAACTCGATTTGCGTTACACTTTTAATTTCATTTAGCTCGCCTAACGTGTCGAGAACGTCAGGGCTCACTTCTTTATCCACGCTTAGCAGCATAATTGCCTGACCGCCCACATCGCGGCGTCCCACCTGCATCGTCGCGATGTTGACGTCATTATTGCCGAGAAGTGTACCGACACGGCCAATGGCGCCCGGACGGTCATTGTGGTGTACGAGCAGCAGATTGCCCTGCGGTACAAGGTCGATGGAGTAGCCGTCGATTTTTACGATGCGCGGGCCGTAGCCGTTCAGCAGCGTACCGGCAACCGTTCTTTCTTCCTGGCTTGTTTTCAACGTGACGGTAACAAGGTTGTTGAAGCCTCCGCCATATGTGGACTTTTGCTCTGTTACATGGATGTCACGGTTTTTTGCAAGGATTGGCGCATTGACATAGTTAGCTGCCGCACCTAAATGGTAGGCCAGGATGCCTTTAAGCGTTGTGCGGGTTAGCGCCGCCGTATCGATGTCATTCAAATCGCCGGAATAAGTTACGACGACTTCTTTCAGGCCGCCTACTGCAATTTGCGCAATGAAAGATCCTAGCTTTTCGTTCAATTCAAAGTACGGTTTAACTTTCTCCATCACATTTGCCGGGATAGACGGCAGATTCACCGCATTTTTGAACGGCTCATCACGCAGAATGTGCAGAATTTCTTCGGATACGTCAATCGCCACGTTCTCCTGTGCTTCTACGGTGGAAGCGCCGAGGTGCGGCGTTACGATAACCTGCGGAAGTTTAAGCAGCGGGTTATCCACCGGCGGTTCCTGTTCGAATACGTCAAGGGCCGCCCCGGCCACTTTGCCGCTTACGATCGCTTCATAGAGCGCTTTTTCGTTGATGATGCCGCCGCGTGCACAGTTTACGATACGTACGCCGTCTTTCATCTTTTCAAACTCTTTTGTGTTGATGATATATTTCGTATCTTTTGTCAGCGGTGTATGCACAGTAATGAAATCAGCCTGTGTTACGACGTCATCGAGCGTACCGAATTTTACGCCCAGTTTATCGGCACGTTCCTGGGTCAGGAACGGATCGTAGGCAATGACGGTCATATTGAAAGCCTTGGCGCGTTTAGCTACTTCGGCTCCGATACGGCCGAGACCGATAATGCCGAGTGTTTTGTTGTTCAATTCCACTCCGGTGAACGATTTACGGTCCCACTCGCCTTCGATCAGCTTCTTATAGGCCGGTGGGATACGGCGGGCGAGCGCCATGATCATCGCAAAAGAGTGCTCGGCCGTAGAGATTGTGTTTCCGTCCGGTGCGTTAATTACGACAATACCCGCATTGGTAGCAGCAGTCAGATCGATGTTATCGACACCTACACCGGCGCGGCCAATCGCTTTGAGCTTTGTGCCCGCTTCAATTACAGCAGGTGTCACTTTCGTCTGGCTGCGTACGAGCAGCGCATCGTATTCTCCGATAATGTCGATCAATTCGGCTTCGGAGAGGCCGGTCTTGCGGTCCACCTGAACATCTTTTGCGTCGAGCAACTTCTGGATACCAAACTCGCTTAATGGATCGCTTACTAAAACTTTAAACATAGTATCTACACCTCCGCGGCGCATGGCGCCTTTTTCCCTGGAATATATTTTTTGGTAAATAAAAAAGCCTTTCGTGCTCACTACAAGCTTGCAACTTGCAGTGAGGGACGAAAAGCTTCGTTTCGCGGTACCACCCTCATTCACTGCTGTTTCACAACAGCAGCCTCAACCGGTCCGCTGGTGACGGACCGATGCCTATAACGGGGCTTCCGTTCAGACCTACTTCTTCCGGTTCAGCCTGACAGCTCAGGAGCGCTCAAACGACAGGGGATTCACCGGTTCGCAGCAACCACCGGCTCTCTGGAGAATCGCAACCGCAGTTTCTCTCCGTCTTCGCTGTTTATGTATATTGTTTGTTGTCTGATAATAATTTAACATGTAAAATAAACTGGGTCAAGCATTTTTCAGCTAAAAACTTAACATTTTTATTTTTATTCATAACAATGTTCGGGTTTAGCTTGAATCTTTATTTTTATTCTATCAAGTTGCTGCAAGGATGTAAAGCTGATTTGTATTCCTATATCGTAAAAAAATTATGAAAGTGAGGGGGAAGGACGGGAATCCGCTTTCAAAAAATTGCGTGAAAAATTCTCTTGCGTGGTACAACACGGAGATGCCATGATAAGATACAGAGTAAAGGAGGGCAAAGGAGTGGAGATTAGAAAACTGCGTGGCCACCACCTATTATGCGTGCATGGCTTCCAGGGCATGGGATACAGCCCTTCATTTATAGTGAAGATGCAGGAGATTGTGGAGCAAGTCCGCGATCCAGAATGCGATATTTGGCTTGAAGTGACGATCGGTTTCGATGAAGCGTGCAGCGCCTGTCCACACAGGGGAGAGGCGAAATGCGAAGCGGACGAGGATTCCGACCTTTCTGTCAAGCGAATGGATGCAAATGTCATTCGCCATCTGGAATTGGAGCCGGAAGGGACCTACCGTAAGGAATGGCTGGTGCGGCGTACGGCACGAATGGTGGAGCCGGACGATCTGGATACGTTATGTGCGGATTGCTCATGGCTTGCCGAAGGCGTATGCAAAGAGGGGATCCGGAGCCTGCGCGAAGCGCATGGAATTACAGGGGAGACGAAAGCGGATAGAGCATAAGAAAAATTCGCGGGCGTTGCCGCTCTTTTTCCCCCTTCGGGCCCCACGCTCCACACGGAAAAACCTCCCGGCCGGGAGGTTTTCGTATGTACAATCAGGCTTATTTGTTTTCCGCATAACGGGCGAGGCACTCGTCGATAAGCTGTGCCGCTTTCTCCGGACCTTCCCAGCCTTCAATTTTTGTTTCTTTGTTCTCGAGGTCTTTGTAACGCTCGAAGAAGTGGGAAATTTCCTTCGTGATATGAGCCGGGATATCATCGAGGGATTTCACATCGTTCCAGCGCGGGTCGTCAACCGGTACGCCCAGCAGCTTCTCATCCTGACCTTTGTCATCAGACATAATGAGTACACCGATGATGCGGGTAGAGATAACGCAGCCCGGGAATGTTGGGAATGTGGTCAGCACAAGCGCATCCAGCGGATCGCCGTCAAGCGCCAGCGTGTTTTCCAGATAGCCGTACTCGGTCGGATAGTGCATCGGAGAGAACAGGACGCGGTCCAGACGAAATACGCCTGCTTCTTTATCGAATTCGTATTTGTTCTGGCTTCCGGCCGGAATTTCAACGAATACATCAACAACTTTGTTTTCAAAAGCCATGAAGACTCCTCCTCTTTTTAATCGTTCTTGTCCCGTGGGGGATTCTGCTTCATTATAGCAAGTTCCATTTCATAAGAAAAGCACATCCTGAGAAGAGAGGAGGATGGGAATGGATTTTCTCATCGGATTTGTAGGAAGTCTGCTGATTTCCGGTGTGGCGTATTGGAAGCGGTCGCTTTCGGCAAGCGGGGCCGCCGCAGCAATCTTGCTCGGTACGCTGATGTATGCGCTTGGCGATATTCGGTGGTACGGTCTGCTCATTGCGTTTTTTGTTTCATCCAGCCTGCTGTCGCACCGCAAGAAAGAGGCGAAGCGGGAAGTAGAGAACCTGTTTGCGAAAACAGGCACACGGGACTGGCTGCAGGTTGCGGCGAACGGCGGACTTGGGCTTGTTGCGGTATCGGGAGCATTTTTCCTTGGTCGCGAAGAAATGTGGTATGCGTTTTATATTGGTGTAATGGCAGCAGTAACAAGCGATACGTGGGCGACGGAAATCGGCGTGCTTGCCAGACGTAAACCGCGTCATATTTTCACGTGGCGCGAGGTAGAGCCGGGAACATCGGGCGGAATTAGCGGCCTGGGTTTTTTTGCTTCCTTGCTGGGAGGTATATTTATCGGCGTGATGGCGATTTTGTTTACATGGCTTGCCGAAGGAGAGTTTCCATTACTGTATCTTGTGGGCGGTGCATTGGGCGGCCTGACCGGAAGCCTTGTGGATAGTGCAATCGGAGCAACATGGCAGCAGATGTACCGCTGTGAAGCGTGCGGCAAAGGGACGGAGCGGACGGAGCATTGTCAGCAGCCGACACGTGTAATGAGGGGGTATGCATGGTGTACGAACGATATGGTGAACCTAATGGCGTCCCTGATCGGCGGCTTGGTCGCTGTTTGGTGGCGATAAAGGCGAAGGGAGACAAATAAGGAGCGGAATTTTCCGCTCCTTTTATTATTTCGTTTGTCTGGTTGATGTTTTTTTGATTTGCTCCCGTTCTTCCTGCGTTAAGACGCCCATCAGATACAGCAATTCTGTTACTTTTTCAATGCGTCCGGTTCTTCGTGGCTTCTTCATGCGTATGCCTCCCGGCTGATGGATTTAGTTAATTTTATTATACTCAATAGTTTTGACTTTGCACAACATTTTTTTGAAAATAGACGCAAATCACACAAATGAATTCTAGTAACCGTTTGGCGATCTTATAGCAGGGGGATGTTACATAAATTTCTTGCGCAGGTACCACCACATCCACCACGAAAGCGCCGTCAGCATGACGAAGATTACGAGCGTCGTATACGGTGAATCCTGAAACGGCAACGGCACGTTCATGCCGAAAAATCCGGTCACGAATGTTAGCGGAAGCATGATGGTGGAAATCATCGTCAGGATGTTCAGGTTCTCTGTCGTTTTCGCGCTGACAATCGAATAATACGTATCAAGCGCACTGTTTACCAGGTCCTTAAATGTTTCCGTGGAATCGGCGATCCGCTCCAGGTGGTCTTTCAAATCAATGTAGAACGGTACGTTATCCTCTTGAATGGGGAACAGCCACTGACCGTTGATTGTAGCGAACACCCGCTTCTGCGGCAGAATAACGCGGCGGATGAGAATCAGTGTCCGCTTGAGCGCCAGGAACTCTTCCGTTACAAGCTCCATGTCGTATTCATACATCTCGTCTTCAATCTCATCAATCCGGATACTGATCCGATCAAGAATCGGGAAGTATTCGTCCGTAATCCCGTCAATGATAGAGTAGAGCAAATAGTCTGCCCCCCGGTTCATGTATTCTTTGCTTTGCAGACAGGCGGCGGCAATACGTCCGATCGACGGCATCGGCCGCTTATGAATGGTTACGATATAATTCGGTCCCATAAAAACGTTCAGCTCAAGTGTCGTAATCTCATTATCGCTTTCTTCATGATAGCGCAGCGCATGAAACACGAAGAAGTGGTAATCCTCGTAGTCATCTACTTTTGCGCGTGGGCTGTGCTGCAGGCAGTCTTCGATTGCCAGCGGGTGAAAGCTAAACAGCTTGGCGACGTAGTGGAGTTCTTGGTTGCTTGTATTAAACAAATCAATCCAGAGCAAGTCCTCATTGGAATGGAGAAATTCATCAATTTTATTTAAGTCCACATCATGGAGCATCTCCTGACTAGAATGGTTGTAAAAATAGGTTTTGATCAAGGGTATCCCTCCTTAACCTTATGATAGTTAGTACTACTTGTACTTCAGGGAAGGACGGCTGACTTTTGCGGTACGAAGGAAAAGAGAGAAGCGAACGAGAGGATGATTTCAATGGGGAAAAAGACGAACGCCTTTTTCTTCCCTGGCTCTTCTTTCCTCTTCTCCTCTTTCTTTTCTCCTCATTTGCACAAAAAAGCCTCTCCCGTATGCCCAGGAGAGGCTTCATTCGTTCAAGCCGTAAACGCAAAGAAGGAACGCATACGAAAACAAAATCCGTACGTTCCGCGTATTCTCCTGGTTGAGCTTCGGCACAGAACAACGTAGAGTAATGACTCAGCCACCTTAAGTAGAGCCTTAATCCGGCAATACCTGTTCTACCCATTGGCGTCTCTCGACGTTTCCGGGCAGTGGCCTGTGTTTGAACTGGAGCCTCGCCTAACGAGAATGCTTATGAATACTTATGACATACTTTAGGATATAGGCAATTAGAAGAGTTGTCAATTGTCTTTTCTTGTATACC
>Ga0310821_100391_pt1 | contig 22696 bp, 25 predicted proteins | sample P4_ome_FD_201300 | JGI IMG/M metagenome (GOLD analysis project Ga0310821, IMG submission 201300) | Sorghum-adapted microbial communities from Joint BioEnergy Institute, Emeryville, California, United States - P4_Day56_Rep1 | ecosystem: Engineered > Bioreactor > SSF (Solid state fermentation) >...
TGCCGTACACCAGCGCAGGAAGGAGAGTGTATAAGGAGGTAGACTTTCCGTAATGGCCCGTCCAATTACAAAGTTTCCGCCCCACAATACATTCGCCAGCACAAGCAGCACATAAGGAGAGACGCGTATCATCGGTTTATTCACCACTCTTTGAAGTTTTTTCTAGTATATAACAGTTTTTATGTCTCTCCTATTGGTAAAGTGGTTAAGGGGCAGGGGAAAAGTGGCAGGTGAATGATTGACTGCTTAAAACATCAAACGAAAATCCCTGCCTGCGCAGGCCCTCAATGATGGCGGGCAGCGCTTGAACCGTCGTAGTTTTCACCTGCGAATCATGCATGAGAATGATGGCTTTTTGTTTATTTTTGCTGCCGGAGAGAACGGCGGGCGTATTGGCGGAAGGTCCGTCGTCAAAAGTCAGGTAAGCTACCTTTTTGTTTTGTTCCTGTGCCTTTTTTGCTTTTTCCAAATCCTGTTTTATTCTTTTTAACTCCTTGATAAGCTCTTTGTTGGTTGTTTGAAGTTTCGCGTTCTCCCGCTGCACCTCATTCAACTGACGCACCGTATCATGATATGTATTCGCCTGGACGGAAGCGTAGAGTACAAAGATAAGAAAAAACACAATACTAACTGTAATCGCGCCCTTAATGGCTCTCGCCCCCGTTTCTTGATTGAAGCATTCTGTTAGATATGTATGATGGGCAACGGGTACTCATGACAGATAGCGAGGTTGTTTGACAAGGGGAGCCAAAACCCGTAACATTCAACCTGACATATTTATCGGTAAGGAGCAGAAATGATGCTGCGAAAATATAGTAAATTATCTCCCATTCAAGTTATTGTGACCGCATATTTTGTTGCCATTATCGTGGTTACCGGCTTGCTAATGCTGCCGATAAGCCTGAAGCCGGGTGTACACCTTTCATTTGCGGACGCGCTGTTTACGGCAACCAGCGCGGTCAGTGTCACCGGGCTGACTACCGTAAGCACTTCAAGCACGTTTAGCGGATTTGGAGCGGGCGTGCTTCTCTTTGCTTTCCAGCTGGGAGGTATCGGCATTATGACGTTGAGCACTTTAATCTGGATTCTTCTTGGAGCACCCATCGGCTTATCACAGCGGAGACTTATTATGGTGGACCAGAACCGCTATAACCTTTCGGGTCTGGTTCAGCTTATGAAACTGGTGCTGGGGATGGCGCTGCTGTTTGAGGCGATAGGGACGGTCATTTTCGCATTCTATTTTTATTTTGCCGGGTACTGTGACACTCTTCGTACGTCTTTTTATTACGGTCTTTTTCATTCGATTTCTACATATACGAATGCAGGTTTTGATCTGTTTGGCAACTCGCTGATTGAGTATGCGCACGATTATTTTATACAAATTGTAACAATGGTTCTGATTATTCTCGGGGCCATTGGATTTCCTGTACTGATCGAGGTGCGGGAATATTTTTTCGGCGGCCACACCCGGTTCCGCTTCTCGCTCTATACGAAGATTACAACGCTGACCTTTGCGGTTCTGCTTGTGCTTGGCGCTATCGGCATCTGGATTATAGAAGACTCGCAGCGCTTTGCGGATATGGTGTGGCATGAGAAACTGTTTTATTCGTTGTTCCTTTCTGTTACGGCACGCAGCGCGGGACTGACAACGGTGGATGCTTCGGAATTGAGCGTGGCAAGCCAGCTTTTCACCTCGCTTCTTATGTTTATCGGGGCTAGTCCGTCCAGTGTGGGCGGAGGCATTCGGACTACTACATTGGCCGTTATCATTCTCACCATTATTACTTTTGCCCGGGGACGCAATGAGGTTCGAATTTTTGGGCGATCGCTTCGTCAGGAAGACATCAATAAGAGCTTCGTATTTTTTACTACCGCTTCAATTCTGGCTGTGGGCGGAGTAATGGTCATAGAGATGGCGGAGCAACAGAAGTTTGGACTTGCGGCTATCATCTTTGAGGTTTGCTCTGCGTTCGGTACGTGCGGCCTATCGACGGGGATGACGAGCGAACTATCTTCCGTAAGTAAAATTATGCTGGTGCTGCTCATGTACATCGGACGTATCGGCATGATGCCGTTCCTTTCCCTGTTCATTTCCGGAAAGTCAAGAGCGGATATTCATTATCCGGAAGAAAAGATTATCATCGGCTAAATTTCGTAGGGCAATGGACGCTTATCAGGCGTCCATTTCTTCTGACTAAATAACCAAAAAAGGTAAAAATGGTAACTTTATCTTGCGCATATTCGTATAGGAGAGTAAATAAAAGAGAGGAGGAGAGAGAGATGGCCCGGCTTGAATATCGAAAGCTGGACGAAGCAAAGGGATTTCCGGTGCTGTACTATTATGATTTGATTGATAAAGACGAAATTGCGCTTCGCTTCGCCTGCGACTATTTCGTCAAAGAAGGCGTCGTATACGAAAGAACATCATGCGCAGTGGAATCATCCTGTTATGTTATCTATGTACAGATAGCGGAAGACGAGAAGGTAGTCGAGCCGGCAAAACCGGTATCCCGCAATAAGCCCGGCATCATTATGGAGGTACGCGAATTCAAGGAAGATACGGCGCATTATCCTGTGGTATGTACGTATGTATTTAAAGACGATGATGACGCTATCCTGCATTTGCAGAGCCAGTTCCTGTACCTGTACGGCCGGGAGTGGGAGAAAACATCGACGGAGATCGATGAAGACCGGGGCGTATATGTCTATTACGCGCAGCCAACCGCGTGAGAGGGGGATGGGAGATGGAGGAGACAGCGGGCAAGAGAGGGCACGCTAAGAAATTGCTCAGCCTGTTCATGGCGGCAGCACTCGTCACGGTGCCTGCGGGATGTTCTTCGGACGATGAGTGCTATGATCAGGATAACGACGGCTACTGCGATGATGATGGTAGAGCGCATACCGGTTCCTACGTGTATGGCAGCGATGGCAAGAAGAAATTCGCGAAAAAATCCGGGATTTCCAGCGGCTCTAAAGGTGGTATCGGCAGTTCCGGGTGGAGCAGCAGTTAGATGGAGCGGAAGATGAACTATGAGGAACGGCGCGCTGCGTTGTATGACCCGTTTCGCAAAGAGGGTATTTTTACCTGGGATTGGATGCACGGTGAAGAATACGCGCTGGCTGACATCCACCTCATAACGGAAACAGAACGACGGGAACTGGCGGAAGCAACGGAGCGATTGGGCCGCGTATTTACACGCACGATATCGGTGGTGCGCCAGGCGAGCGTGGAATTGCTCGCGGAGATGGGCATCCCCAGGGAAGCATGGAAGGCGTTGCGCGTAGCTGTATGGGAAGAGGTGCCGACCGTCATCGGGCGCTTCGATTTTGCACAGACGGCGCAAGGGTGGAAAATGCTTGAGTTGAATAGCGACACGCCGACAGGCATCGTAGAAGCGTTTCATGTAAACGAGCAGGCTTGCCGGTTTTTCGGAAAGAAAAATCCGAATTCCCGTATGGAACTTCACCTTACTAGAGCGTTTCAAATGATTATTGAAAAGTACCGGGAACTTGGCTATTCAACGGATACAATCGTGTTTAGTGCGCTTGACTGGCATGAGGAAGACGCGGGTACGACAAAGTATTTACTTGCCATCTCCGGTCTTACAGGGACGTTTGCAGCCTTGAAGGATTTACGTGTGTATAACGACCGCTTATGCGTATTGAAACCGGATGGAGGGCATGTTCCTATCGATATACTATACCGCCTCCATGCTCTGGAGAAGCTTGCCGAAGAGACGGATACGGACGGCTATCCGACCGGAGCCCATGTGCTTGATATTATTGCGCGCAGGAAGCTTGCGGTAATCAACCCGCCCTCCGCGTTTATCGCACAGACGAAAGCGTTGCAGGGACTTATCTGGAGTCTGTATGAAGCCGGAGAATTTTTTACGGCGGAAGAGCGGGATACGATTGGTCGCTATATGCTCCCCACGTACTTCGAGAACTGTTTCGCCGGGAAAGCCCCATACGCAGTGAAGCCGATTTTCGGCCGGGAAGGCGGCGGCGTCACATTATACGATATACATAATCAAGTCGTAGAGCGGGATAGAGAAGAGCTTTACTGGGAACAGCCCATGATATACCAACAGATGGCTGAACTTCCTTCCATTACGGTTGAGACGCTCAAAGGGCCGTATGCAGGATACCTGCTATGGGGGTCGTTCTTAATCGGCGGCCGTGCCTCCGCAATCGTGGCACGGGTCGGCGGGAGAATTACCGGGAATCTGTCCTATTATCTTCCGGTTGGATTAGAAGATGTACAAAACCACCATGGCGTCTCAGCCGCAACCCTGACATGAAAATGACGGGAAGGGTGCCGATTGTTGAGGTGCGAAGGAAAAGAGAGAAGAGAACGAGACAATGATTTCAATGTAGAAAAAGGCGAACGCCTTTTTCTTCCCCGGATCTCATTTCCTCTTTCTCTCCTTCTTTTCTCACGATTTTCACAGAAAAAGAGAGGAGATTGACCATGGCGTCGCAATGGGATAACATTTTGAATTTTCTGGTTTATCTGGCTGTTACGCTTCCGCTGCTCGGCTTCGGCATGCTGGTGTTTATATTTACGACTCCTTATAAAGAGTATGCGCTTATCCGGGAAGGGGCCGATACGAACGACGTGCAGAAACAACGCGCCGCAAAGGCTGCCGCTCATGATTTGGGTGGAAAGATGATCGGTCTGTCCATCGTTTTGGCTTCTGCGATCTATAACTCTGTCAACCTGCTCGATCTTGTCATCTGGGGTGTGGTAGCTACCATATTCCAGGTGCTTGTGTTCTATTTGTTTGAACTGATTACACCGTTCCGAGTTGTCTCGGAAATTCCGAAAGGCAACGTGGCGGTGGGGCTTTTTGCATCCCGGCTTAGCATCGCCACAGGCTTATTGATGGCGGCGCTAATCAGCTATTAAAATAATCTGGTTGTCCTGCCAGGAGAGGAGAGAGAAAAAATCCACCGTGTTTATTACGATTCGCAACATCAGCAAGAAATACGGTCAAAAAAGTGTGCTGAACAGCATCAATCTTGATATTGCGCAGGGCGAAATGTTCGGTGTGGCAGGCGAGAACGGGGCCGGAAAGTCCACGCTTCTCTCTATCATCGCGTCGGTCGTCAAGCCGAGCGGTGGAGAAGTGCTCATCGACGGTACCTCCGTGCATCGGGGCGGAGCCGCAATCAAAAAGCGCATCGGCTACGTCCCGCAGGAATTGGCGTTATATCCTTCCCTGCGCGGTATCGATAATCTCGCATTCTGGGGCAAGATGTGCGGCCTCAGGGGAAAAGAGCTGGTGCTGCGCATGGATGAAGTGATGGATATCATCGACCTGCGCGATAGAATCAAAGAACGCGTAGAGGCGTATTCCGGGGGAATGAAGCGCAGGCTGAATCTGGGAGTGGCGCTGCTGCACCGGCCCGATCTGCTGATTCTTGACGAGCCGACGGCCGGCGTAGACGTCCGCTCCCGCCGACAGATTATCCAGGCGCTCAAAGAGATGAGCAGGCGCGGGAGTACTATTCTTTACACCAGCCATCACCTGGAAGAGATGGAGGCGTGTGACCGTATTGGAGTTTTAAAAGGCGGAGAGCTCCTCGCCGTGGGCGTGACACAAGAGGTTCAACATTATTTGGAGGGGGAACAACAACATGGCAAGAGGTAAAATGCCACTGATTCTGGTGCTGGTAGTTCTGCTGGTAGCGGCAGGGGGACTATATTCGGCGTACGCTTTCTTCGACGTATTCAAAAGCGACAAAACCGTCTATCTCGAAGCGGAAGCGAAAGAAATGCAGAACTTTTCCGAGATGATAGAAGAATACAACCAGAAGTATAACGAGTACGCTAAACCGTATCTGGAAGGGGCTGTAGAACAGAAGATAGAGTTGTCCAATCTAACGGTTGATATGCAGACAACCGATCCGCAAGAGGCAAAAATCATGGAAATCGTAAAAGACGCCAAAGTGGTCGTGGAATCAAAAATGGACGATAAGAACAAAAAGAATTTCCTGAAAGCTGATGTAAATATAAAGAACAACAACGTCATCGGTGTCGAGTTCTTCTATGACGCTGAAAAGCTGGGATTCGGTGTTCCCGCTTTATACAACAAATACGGATATTTCAACTGGAAAGATAAAGCCGTCATCGAGCAGAAATACGGCATCCCGGGCATTCCGGAAAGCATCCCGTCCCAGAAAGAATACCTGGATCTTATCCAAATTCCGAAGGAAGAGCTGCAGCCGATTATGCGCGAGTACGCTATGCTGTATGCTGATAGCATCCAGAATGATCAGGTTAGCGTGAAGAAAAACGCCACATTTGAAGAGGCGGGCGTGAAAATGGACGCGAAGGAAATTACGGTTACGTTCACTCCGGAGCAATATAAGCAGCTGATGAAAAAGATGGCGGATAAAATTTCCAAAGACCAAAAGCTTCAGGACTTATTATATCCTCGCTATCAGAAATTAGCCGAGTTGACAGCATCAGGCTCGCCGGAAGATTTGCCGAAGCTGAGCAAAGAAGAGTTTAAAAAGAAATTCGCCGAATTCAAAGAAGAGGCAGACCGTTCGATCGATAACGGTGAGTACGGTGACGGTATAAAAATGATTGTCTATGCGGACAAAGAAGACAACATTCTCAGCAGGACGATTGAAATGAATGATACGAAATCCGGCGATAAAAATACGTTGAAGCTCGTGAGTTTCCAGGACAAAGAAAACAAAGACCATGTTGTTTTCGACGTAAACACGAAGAAATCTGACAATATGGAAGAAAAAGTGAACATCGCCTATGTAAACAAAAAAGAAGGCGAGAATTGCAAAGGCAATGTGAAGTTTACCGTTGTCGATAAGACGGGCAGCAGCACGCTGACCGACGTGGTAGCGGAAGCCGACTTTGCAATGACAAAAGAGGGGAACAAGCAGAATCAGGACGTAAAAGTAAAGATTAATGACAACGAAAGCGGACAGTCTGAGCCGATTGTGCTGAGCTGGAAAGGTACGGTAACGAATAACGATAAAGATAAAACGCGGATCGCGGATTATAAAGTGGAAATGAGCGGGCCGCAGGACGATCCAACCATGCCGAAGAAGATTTCGCTCGATATGAAGAGCAACGAGAAATTCAACGTAGCGGGCGTGAAGCTGCCGGAGCTGAATGCACAGAACAGCATCAACCTCGCGACAATGACCGACCAGCAGATGATGCAGATTCAGCAGGAGATTCAGCAGGGAAGCATGCAGTTCATGATGAAAAATATGGCATTGTTCCAGCAGCTGGGTATTATTCCGGCAGACGCGGGAATGATGATGCCGTAATGCAAGAGGGGAAGGAGCCTGTCAAGGCTCCTTCTTATGCTTGCGGTATAGGAAAGGAGTGAGATTGCCGTTGTGCTGGTAAAAACCTTGATTTTAAAAGAGCTGACTTTATACTGGCGTGACCGAAAGGCGATTGGACTCCTGCTGGTGCTGCCGCTGTTTTTCATCTGGCTTTTTGTCCAGGTGCTTTCGCCGTATTTGTTTTCCAGCCGGTATAGCCAGGCGTTTGAGATTGCATTTGTGGATGAAGACCAAACGTTCAATACGAAGATGATCAGCCGGCAGTTGGAAGAGCTGGATTACATGAAAGGATTTATTACCGTACATAAAACAGAAAGAACGCAGGCAATGCGGATGCTTGAGACGAACCGGATTGCAGGCGCCATTATGATTCCAAAAGGATTTACGGCCAGCCTGTACAGCGGCGACAACTATCCGGTCGAATTCATCGGCAACCGGACGCGCAAAGAGCAGGCCGATCAGATAAAGAATCAGCTTATTAGCGCCATGAATGACCTGTCGGCCGGGCAGAGCGCCGTAAAGGCGGTCTGGCATGCCGCAAGAGATGGAGGGGCGAGTGCCGAACAACTGGATCGGGTAATGAAAGACAGCGTGCTTGATTTCATGATGCGGGCGCTTGGACGCAATGAAATCTACGAGGAAATTACGCTTTCGTCGATTCCGCAGGTGCGTTTTCCGGAGTACTTTACGTCCGCGCTCGCGGTCGTATTCGTCAGCTTTCTCGGCATTCGGGGCAGCCGTTCCCTGGCCGAGGAAAAGGAGCTGGGAATGCTGGACAGGTTTCGGGCTGCGCCTGTCGGCATGTGGCAGGTATTTACCGGGAAGTTCTTCGGTATATTTCTGCTACTGTGGATACAGACCGCACTGCTGGTCATCGGAGCGAGCCTGTTATTCGATAATTATCTGGGTGCACAGCCGGCTTCGTTTCTGTTCGTTTTTACGGCAACTGCGTTCGCTGTTGCTTCCTGGTCGTTTTTGCTGGCGGTTCTCGGCTTGTTCTCCAAAGGGACGGAGCTGCTCGGATACATCGGCACATTTTTTCTGGCTATTATCGGCGGGAACATTTATCCGTTGTTCTCCCTGTCGGACAGTCTGCAGACAGCGAGTGAATTTACGTTTACCCGGTGGGCCATGCACGGCATGCTGAAGATTTTCTCCGGTGACGAATCGCTTTCCGTCTGGCCGGAGACGAGGATGCTGCTGATCATTGGCTGTGTGCTGCTTACGATAGCCGCAATACTTCTGCCGTTTGTGGGGAGGAAGTAGATGTACGCAATATTACAGGTGTTAAAACTCAGGCTGCGGTTGATGCTACAGGATCGGGTGTTCCTTCTTTTGCTGCTGGCATTTCCCTTCGTATTCGTATTTATTTTGAATGCCACGCAAAGCTTTGAGAAACAGTCCGTTATTCCCGTGGCGGTAGCGGATGAAGACGGAAGCGATTATTCTAGATTAATCGTAGATCGGTTTGCGGACAAAGAAGGCATACGCGTACTCCGTGTCAGCCGCGACGAAGCGTATAAGCTAACAGAAAGCTTTAAAGTAGAAGCCGCGTTCGTCATTAAGGCAGGGCTAAAAGACGCCATCCTGGAAGAAGATACAGACGATACGGTGGAGATGCTGAAGAATCCGGGCTCGCTGTCATACGGAATTCTTGGCGAGATGCTCGGCAGTGAGGTGATGCGGCTGTCGGCCAATGCGGGTGCCGCAAACAGCGCCGAACAGATCTATCGACTGTATGGATTGACATCACCCGCTTCAGGCTCTCTCTGGGAGAAGGTCTGGAAATATACAGATTCTCAATGGGAACCAAAGCCGCTGATGACGATTGATTATAAGGAGATGGCAGGCGGTGGTGTACAGACGGTGAACAGGTTGACGAGCGTATCGAATGCGGCGCTGACCGGAATAGGCATGCTGCTGGTGTTTATATTGATGTTTGTGACGCTGCACAGCCGGTGGTTGCTTGAGGAACGCGATAACGGAACGCTCAAGCGGATGATGTCCGTACCCGGCATGCTGTGGAAATTTTATGCTGGCAACATTGCCGCGCTAGGCCTGCTTTCCTTATTTCTGGTTGGCGTCTGCGCTGTGCTGGCCCGGCTTTTGTTCGGTGCTTCACTCGTATTTCATCCGCTGCAGTACGCGCTGCTTGGCGCGTATATATTTGCGGTTATCGGACTCGGTATGCTTTTCTCGGCGGTTTTTAAAACCGGTCGGCAACTTGAGACCGGGGCCCCGTTACTCGCGCTGCTGACCGGATTTATCGGAGGATGCTTCTGGCCATTCCTGCCGCTTACAGGCCCGGTCAGGACGTTTTCGTTATGCACGCCGCAAGGTTGGACATTGGCCGGTATGAAACCGCTGGTAGCAGGTGACTATCAGTTTTTGGACATTTTTCAGATTATGCTGGTTCTTCTCGGCTTTGGGACTGTATTATTTTTATATAGTTTCTACCATATCCGCAGGCAGGCAATTTCTTAAAATCCATCTCGCTTAGTCTCTAAATTTTCAAAGAAAAAGCGTCCCGAGATCCATTTGCGTGGATTTGGGACGTTTCTTGCATTTCAGCTTTTCGCGATGGATGCCTTCGACGTATACTTGGCGTACACTTCAGAACGACGCTCTTTCGAAGGGAAAACCTGGCCGCGTTCGCCTTTTTCTACATTAAAATCCTCTTCTCATTCCTTTCTCTTTTTTCCTTCGTACCACAAAAGTCAGCCGCCCTTTTTATGATTTTCATGCCGGGGTTGCGGCAGAAACACCAGAGTCGTTTTCTATCATTATCATTTTTTTTGTTTTTCTAACAACTGTATCTGTAAAAAAATCTTACATATGGCTTGAGTTTTTATTCAGATGATTTTATTATAACAGATAATTATATTAAATTCGGAATAGTTATTCCGAAATTCGGAACGGAGGAGTGCGGTGAGCAGGAATAAAACTGTGGTAAAATCGCTTGAAATATTACAGATATTTTACTCTCATGATCGGCTGACGCTTCAGGAAATGGTTGATGTAACGGGCATGCCAAAGACGTCTGTATATCGCCAGGTAAAATCGCTGGAAGAAATGGGATTTCTTGTCCGGGACGGTGAAGGAAAGTATTCGCTTGGTCTTATTTTTCTGAAATTGGGGCAGCTTGTGGCTGAACGGCTCGATATTCGGCAGATCGCCCTGCCTTTTATGCGCAGATTGCGTGATGAAATGAAAGAGGCGGTTAATTTAATCGTTCGGGAAGGCGATGAAGCGATCTACATTGAGAAGGTGGATACGCAGAATCCGGTCCGGCTTTATACGAGGGTAGGCAGACGCACGCCGCTGTATGCGGGAGCCTGTTCCCGGATTCTTCTCTCGTATATGTCTCTGGAAGAGGTCGAACGCTATATCAATAAAGTTGAATTGAAGGCGATTGCTTCCGGAACGATTACGGACCGGGATCAACTGTGGGAAACCGTTATGCAGACGAGAAAGAACGGGTACTCCGTCAGTTATTCAGAGCTGGAAGATTATTCGGCGGCGGTGGCCGCTCCGGTTTTTAACCACAGGGGCGAGGTTGTGGCCGGAATTAGCATGGCCGGGCTGGAAGCTCATTACCGGGGCGAAAATCTACCGCCGCTCATTGAAAAAATTAAGCGGACCGCGTTCGAAATTTCCTGTCAGCTTGGTTTTAAAGAAAACGGCCATGACTTTCCGGCCGTAACTTCGACGTGGAAATCATAAGAAGGACGACTGATTTTAGTGGTAGGAAGGAAAAGAGAGAAGTGAACGAGGGGGTGATTTCAATGGGGAAAAAGGCGAACGCCTTTTTCTTCCCCGGATCTCCTTTCCTCTTTCTCTCCTTCTTTCCTCACAATTTTCACAGAAAACCACCATGGCATCTCAGCCGCAACCCCGATATGAAAATCATGGGAAGGGCGGCTGACTCTTGTGGTACGAAGGAAAAGAGAGAAAAGAACGAGAGGATGATTTCAATGGTGAAAAAGGCGAACGCCTTTTTCTTCCCCGGATCTTTTTTTCCTCTATCCTCTCCTTCTTTCCTCATGATTTTCACAGAAAAAAGCGAGGTGAAGACGCATGAAATTACTCCCGCTAGGAGACGCTGCGGTGGTAATTGAATTGGGAGACGAGATTTCAGAGGATGTACACCGCAAAGTAAAAGCGCTGTCCATGCGGCTTGCGGAGCGGCCCATTCCCGGCATGATAGAATATGTTCCCGCTTTTACAACGGTCACGGTGTTTTACGATCCGTGTCTTGTACTGAAAGAAATGGGCATACGCCTGACGGAAAACAAAACATTAGCTCCGCCTTCCCCCTATCAACAGATGTGCAGCTTGCTGAAAGATACGCTCACAGATATAGAAGCGGAAGCGGATGTGCCGACGCGCGTGATCGAGATTCCTGTCTGCTATGGAGAAGAATTTGGCCCCGATCTTGAGTTTGTAGCCAAACATAACGGGCTGACGCCGGAAGAAGTCATACGCATTCACAGCGAAGCGGAATATCTCGTATACATGATTGGCTTCGCGCCCGGTTTTCCGTATCTCGGCGGCATGCCGGAGGCAATTGCCGCGCCGCGCCGCCCATCGCCCCGCCTCTCTATTCCCGCCGGCTCGGTCGGTATTGCCGGGAAACAGACAGGTGTCTACCCGATTGAAACGCCGGGAGGCTGGCAACTTATCGGACGGACTCCGCTTAAGCTGTTTGTTCCGGACAGCGATTCGCCGACACTGCTTACGGCAGGCGATCGCATTCGTTTCCGGGCAATTTCCCGGCATGAATACGATGAATGGAAGGAGGGAGGTGAATGAGGGTAAAAGTGCTGCGCCCGGGATTGCTGACAAGCATACAGGATTTGGGACGGTATGGATTCCAGCAGCGCGGCGTGATCGTAAGCGGTGCGATGGATACGTTCTCGCTGCGAATGGCCAATCTGCTGGTCGGCAATGATGAAGGCGAAGCAGGGCTGGAGATTACTTTAATAGGTCCAAAATTAGAATTTGAAGAAAGTGCACTGGTTGCTGTCTGTGGTGCCGATTTGTCGCCTGAGGTGGACGGTCAATCTATTCCGCAATGGCGTCCCGTGTATATAAAGAAAGGCAGCATTTTGAACTTCCGTGGCTGTGTGTCCGGTTGCCGCGCGTATTTGGCAATGGCGGGCGGATTTGCCGTAGAGAAAGTGTTGGGAAGCCGCAGTACATATTTGCGCGCTGGTATCGGTGGATATCAGGGGCGGGCGTTAAAAGAAGGGGATGTGCTGGAAGCAGGTCAGCCTTCTGAACGGGCGGAATGGAAAATGCAGAAGCTTTCAGCTCAGGGGGGTGATACGATTGCGTCAGGATGGAGCATAAGCGTAGACGTATTCCCGGACTATGATGTGAATCCGACCGTCCGTGTGCTGCGCGGTGCGCAGTTCGACCGGTTTACGAAGGAAAGCAGGGAAGCGTTCTTTGCTTCAACGTTTCAGGTTACACCGCAATCCGACCGGATGGGGTATCGTCTGAAGGGACCGGAGCTTTCGCTTACGGAACAGCTGGAAATGCTCTCATCATCGGTGGCGTTCGGTACGGTGCAGGTGCCGCCGGAGGGACAGCCGATTGCGCTGCTGGCGGACCGGCAGACCGCGGGCGGCTATCCGAAAATCGCCCAGATTATCTCTGTTGATTTGCCTGTGATAGCTCAGGTAAAACCGGGAGAAAAGATTCGTTTTCAGGAGGTTTCACTTGAAGAAGCGGAAGCGCTCTATCTTGCACGAGAGAAGCAGATTCAACAGGTAAAACAGGGCATTGCCCTGCGTTATCGATAAAAGCAGTGTAGAGGAGGAAGCGTATGTATCGAGTAGACATCAATTGCGACATGGGTGAAAGCTTCGGAGCATACCGGATGGGATCAGACGAAGAGATTCTATCGTATGTTACGTCGGCCAATATCGCCTGCGGATTTCATGCCGGCGGACCGGCTGTCATGCGCAGCACAGTGGATATGGCACTTGAAAAAGGAGTGGCGATTGGTGCGCATCCCGGCCTTCCCGATTTGGAAGGGTTCGGACGGCGCAACATGGATATAACGCCGCGGGAAGCGTACGACATGGTCGTATACCAGATCGGCGCATTATACGGATTCGTTAAAGCATCCGGCGGCCGGATGCAACACGTCAAACCGCACGGCGCGTTGTATAATATGGCCGCAAAGAATCCGGGTTTGTCGGAAGGAATTGCTGAAGCGGTTTACAAGGTAGATCCGGAGTTGATTTTGTTCGGCCTATCCGGCAGTGAGCTGGTGAAAGCCGGGGAGAAAATCGGCCTGCGTACGGCGAACGAAGTGTTTGCGGATCGTACGTACCAGATTGACGGCACGCTGACCTCGCGCCGGGAGCCGGATGCGCTGATTACGGATACCGAGCAGGCAGTGCATCAGGTTGTTCGTATGGTAAAAGAGAAAAAAGTGTACACCATGCAGAAGCAGGATATCAACATTCAGGCAGATACCGTCTGTATCCATGGCGATGGCGCCCATGCGCTTGAGTTTGCCAGAACCATTCGGGAGTTACTGCGACAGGCTGACGTATCTGTCCAGGCCGTTGGAAGTAAATAATCATACCGGTTATACACCAATTCTACATCGCAACTAAAGGGGGATTCATCATGGACAAAAAAGGAACCGCAAGCGTACTGCTCGGCGCTGCATTTTTGATGGCGACATCGGCAATCGGACCGGGCTTTCTTACACAAACAACCGTGTTTACCAGCCAATTGGCGGCAAGCTTCGGTTTCGTTATTCTGGTATCTATTATTTTGGATATCGGTGCGCAGATGAACATCTGGCGTGTTATCGCTGTGTCGGAGAAGCGGGCGCAGGACATTGCCAATATGGTGCTGCCGGGACTCGGCTACGTTCTTGCGTTTCTAATCGTAATCGGGGGCCTGGCATTCAATATAGGAAACGTCGGGGGAGCCGGTCTCGGTCTGAACGTACTGTTCGGCATTACGCCGGAGATGGGAGCACTTATAAGCGGGATTATCGCAATTGCGATTTTTGTTATCAAAGAGGCTGGAAAAGCGATGGACCGCTTTGCTCAGATTGCGGGTTTCGTCATGATTGGTCTTACGGTTTACGTAGCGATTACATCACAACCGCCGCTTGGAGAAGCGGTTGTAAGAACATTTGTACCGGAGAAGGTTGACTTTTTGGCTATCGTTACACTGGTCGGCGGAACGGTTGGCGGTTATATCACATTTTCGGGTGGACACCGCTTGCTGGATGCGGGCATTAAGGGAAGAGAAGCGCTGCCTCAAGTTAACCGAAGCGCCGTATCTGCTATCGGTATTGCTTCCATCATGCGCATTGTATTGTTCCTGGCGGCGCTTGGTATTGTAGCGCAGGGCCTGGCGCTTGATCCGAAAAATCCGCCGGCATCCGTCTTCCAGCTTGCGGCCGGCAACATCGGCTACAAAATTTTCGGCATCGTTATGTGGGCGGCGGCCATTACATCGGTTGTCGGCGCTGCATATACATCCGTATCGTTTATTCGGACATTCAGTTCTACGCTGGAGAAATATCATCGCGCGATTATTATTGCCTTTATTGCTATTTCTACTATTGTATTTGTCTTAATTGGTAAGCCGGTAAATGTGCTGATTCTCGTTGGTGCATTAAATGGGATGATTCTGCCGATTTCGCTCGGTGTGATTCTTGTGGCCGCGTATAGAACAAAAATCGTCGGCGACTATAAGCACCCGCTTTGGCTGACGATTTTCGGCGCGGTAATCGTTGTGGTAATGGCGATTATGAGCGGTATGACAATGTTCACAGAACTTCCGAAGCTTTTTGCGTAAGAAATAAATCATAATACAGGAGGAAAGAAAGATGCAGAATGTAGCCGCACTGACTCCGTCTGAAGCACGAGCGCTCATCCGGGAGGGGAAATGGCGCAAACCGACGTCCGGAATGGCCGCGGGCTATACGCAGGCTAACCTGGCGATTTTGAAGAAAGAACTTGCGTTTGAATTTCTTTTGTTCTGTCAGCGCAACCCAAAACCATGCCCGGTGCTGGATGTTACAGAAGCCGGATCGCCGGTGCCGCAGCTGGTGGCGCCGGGAGCCGATCTTCGTACTGATGTTCCGGCGTACCGTGTGTACAGACATGGAGAGCTGGTGGACGAAGTGACGGACATTACATCCTATTGGGAAGACGATATGGTCGCGTTCCTGCTGGGCTGCAGCTTTACGTTCGAGCAGGCGATGCTTAGGAACGGCATTCCGGTGCGTCACATTGAAGAAGGCTGCAACGTACCGATGTACAAAACGAACATTCCATGCGTGAAAGCCGGACCGTTTGAAGGACCTATGGTTGTAAGCATGCGTCCGGTTCCTGAGAAAGACGTCGTGCGTGCCACCCAGGTAACGAGCCGCTTTCCGGCGGTGCATGGCGCACCCATTCATATCGGGAATCCGGCATCTATCGGCATCCTGGATATCGACCAGCCGGACTTCGGGGACCGTGTGACCGTGAAGGAAGGGGAAGTTCCCGTTTTCTGGGCGTGCGGGGTAACGCCGCAGGCGGTGGCCATGCATGTGAAGCCGGAGATTATGATTACGCACGCGCCGGGACATATGTTTATCACAGATATGCATGAAGAGCAGTATAGCGTACTTTAAATAGAGCCATCGTAAAGAAATGAAAGACCTGTCACGCTTTCCGTATGGGAAGCGGAGACAGGTCTGTTTTCTGTGAAAATCATGAGGAAAGAAGGAGAGAGAAGATAAAGTAAGATCCAGGGAAGAAAAAGGCGGTTGCCGTCAGGATAACTTCCACTTAACCTCCAGTCCGTTCCCCATGCTTCCCAACCAAACCAACGGTCTCTTACAACACGATTGTAAGATCAACATGAAATCGGAATGCGGATAACTCAGGGCTGTGGATAACCAGAAGTTCGCGTTCTGGCGCATCATTCATCTACTGATTCCATATTTAAAGTCAATCAGACACCCCACTGCTTTCCGATCCAGTTCTCAAATAACTTGATTCCCTTATCAAGAAGCAGTCCTGAAATGCCTATGAATATAATCCCTGCCAATACTAAATCTAACCGGATAGAATTCCTTGCATCGACAATCAAGTATCCTAAACCTGATTGTGCGCCGACCATTTCACCGGCAACAAGGAAAATCCAGGCGCTTCCTAGGGCAATATGCAATCCGTTCGCTATAAATGGAAATGAAGCCGGGAATATGATTTTTAGCAGCAAATCAGATTGTTTGATTCCAAAGTTTTGAGCCACTTTCAAATAAGTAGGGTCTATTTTTCGTACAGCTGAGACAGTAGAAAGCAATATTGGGAAAAAAGCCGCGATAAATATAATGACGATGGCAGGCATATCACCAATTCCAGCCCACAAAACAATGAAGGGAGACCATGCGATTGGTGATACGGGCCGTAACACTTGTACAATTGGATCGACGATCGCCCAGGTTTTACTAAACCATCCGAGGATAAGACCTAATGCAATCGCGATAATGGCTGCGGAAAAATACCCGGCAAAAAACCGCATCAAGCTCACTTTGAAATTAGTAAATAAAGTACCTTCCTGCAGAAGCTCACTGATTCCTGCTACAACCATAAGCGGGGAAGGGAGGAGGGAACTTTCATATCGTCCGGTTAAGACAATTCCTTCCCATATGGCCACTAGAATGGACAGGCCAATGAATATATTGACTGCTTTTTTTATTTTTATCATGTCATCACTTCGCTTTATTAATAAGTGAATTATCAACGAATTCCGTATACTTCGGAGGGTTTTGTGATAAATTCATTTCGATGAGAGTATTTCGTAATTCATCATAGTCCTTTTCATGAATTTTTAAATCGTTATATGAAATCCATTTTAATGATAAATCGAGTACCTTTTGGTCAACTTTCATGTACTTCGACGAAATCTCATGTATTTGTCCATCTTTTGTTTCCGCTTTTTCTCCGGCTGCTACATATTCATTAACAAATTCCTGGGCTGAATCATTATGGTTTTTAATAAATTCATCTCGTAAAACAAGTGCGCAGCATACCGAATCAGCCCAGAGATCTTTTGATTGTAATAACACTTTTCCTTTATTTATCGCAACCGCCTTTGCCCCAAAAGGTTCTGCAACAATGTAGCCGGATATTCTTCCTTCTGCCAGTGCGGCTGGCATTTCCGCAGGAGGTAATTCTATCACGTTGACATCGGCTTGACTCAGGCCTGCTTTTTTAAGCATTTTATAGAGCAGGATATTATGAGTTGATAACCTGTGGGGAATGGCGAAATTTTTTCCTTTTAAATCTGAGACATTATTTATATGAGGAGAAACAACAGCAACATTCCCGTCTCGATGGCCTAATGATACAGCTTTTAAATCAATCCCTTGCTCTTTAGCTTTCATAGCAAGTTCGATCAGTACAGAAGCTCCGTCAATTTTCCCTGTATTCAGCGCATCTACTAATTCAGGCCATGAGCCGAATTTTACAAGTTCAAGATTGGTCTCTTTAAAATTGTCCTTCGCGAGCTCATTTTCCACATAAAGCGGTAAGGCATGTGTGATAGGCAAGTATCCTATTTTAATAGTGTCCTTCTTTTGCGTACTTTCCACTCCAGATGCCGCCTTCTGACCGCTTCCGCAAGCAGCCAGGCCAAAAGCAATCGAGGTGACCAAGATGGCACTCATGAATTTTTTAATGTTTTTGTTCATGTATTGCTCCCCCTTTAGTTACAAACGTTAATTTTTCTGAACCCAGCCTACTGTCAATACTTTTTCTAGTTGTTTAATGGCAGGGGTAACGGAAGCGATAAAATACGCTTCTCGCAGTCGCCGGAATGTGTCACTTTGCTTCACATAACCTGCTGCCCCGCTATGCAGCATTGCGGAATTCGCCGCCTCAAGGGACAGACGAGCTCCTTCCAAACGAGCATGTAAAATTTTACGAGTATATCTATCAGACCTCTCAGGATTCTTAGCTAGCCGATACGCCTGGTCGCAGGCAATCTTCCAGCGTTGCTCTAAATCTTTGGCCTTCGGATTGAGATAGAGGTTAACGCCCCCCTGTTTCTGTTTTAATCGATTAATTTGGTCGAGTGATGAACGAATTAAACCGAGAGCCATTCCGATTTGAAGCAACACAAATTGTGGGCGGATAATCGGAACCCAGTCGTCAGCTTGCTCGGATAGTATGTACTCATTTGGAATCCAAACGTCCTGAAAATTACATGTATAAGTTCCACTGCCATTCAAACCGATAAATTCTTTTACTTCTGTTAATTTTAATCCGGCAGAATCGCAAGGTACTAGAGCCATAATCCGTTTTTCTGTGCTTACTTGAGCAATAATGCCAAACCAGTGTCCGGAACCCAGGTTAGAAACAAAAGGTAAAATGCCAGAGACCCGGTATCCCTCTCTATCTTGTCTCGCTGTCAAGCGCAGTTCTTCCATCTCCGCATAATACTTCATCGGGTTTGATAAACCGGTTCCACCTAAGATTTCACCGTTTTCAAGCAGGGGCAGAATGTTTTCTTTTATATATGTGCTGTTTCCATTCCTTGCATAATGGATAGCGGCAATATGACACCATACAGCAAAAGCGGTAGTGCCGCATACTTTCCCTACTTCATCAATGAGACGAAGAAACTGCGTGTTAATTTCGCCAGATGTTTTACTAGAAACAGAGTACGCCCCTTTTTCCCCCAGCTGTTTTAAAAATTCACCTGGATAAACACCATCCTGATCAATTTTTGAAACGATGGGCTTTAGGTGGCAGGCGATGAAATCCTGTACCTCTGTCCAGTTATGAAGAGATAGCATACATGGGCCTCCTTACATCACTTTAAATTTAGCTATTTGTCGACTGAAATCGTAACGGTTTCGGTAATTGCATCTACTGGTGCTTTTACCGCTTCTCTTGCCCGGTAGATATCTTCTTTTTTCGGTGCTTGATACAGGCACAGGCATTTTGTCATGTCTTCACAGACATACGTGCGTTCGAATGTTACTTCCGGGACGTTTGCATAGCCAACAGAGTTTTCTTTTTTGCGATTGAGATAAGCGTCCATAGTGAGACCTTCAGGCAGATTCCATTCCACTAGATATTTCACTTGTGGTACATTTTTGCGCAGGTCTTCCAGTTCCTGACCTAACAGGCGAACTTGTTTTACTAGCGTTACAGGAACTTCACTTGCTGTAAGTAAATTGCGAACAGTTTGTTGCTCGGTGCTTTCGAAAATGAAGAAGGCACGGCTTAAATCTTCAGCTACCTGAACTTCGATTAATGCACTATTGTGCTCACTTGCCTGAGCGGAAATTTTTTTTGTGGCCTGTTCTAGCAAAGCACGCTCTCTAAGGTTTTGCGGCAATACAGATTCTGCGAGATATAAAGTCATAATCTTTTCCTCCTAAAAAATAGTTAAATATTGTATTCAACCATTCGTTCTGAACGGTTAAAGTTAAACTCCTCCAAAATAAGCTTGCGGAAATACTGAAAATCTCCATGACCTCGATCTCTAGGCCGTGGTGTAGTGATTGTCAGTTCCTTTTGGATTTCTCCAGGATTGGCTCTCATAATGATGACTCGATCGGAGAGGTAGACGGCTTCATCAATATCATGGGTTACGAGTATAATCGTTGTCTTCTCCTGTTTTTGAATGCGTATGAGCTCGTCCTGTAAATAATAGCGATTAAATGTGTCCAGGGCTGCGAATGGCTCATCCATCAAAATCAGCTTCGGTTTGACTGCAAGGGCCCGGGCAATAGCGACTCGCTGCTGCATTCCTCCGGATATTTGGTGAGGAAAATGCCCTGATCTTTCTTCTAACCCCACCAACTTTACATATTCATAAGCTAATTCCCTTCGCTGTTTCCGGTTTTTTATCGTATTTTCCAAACTAAGCTCTACATTTTTGATGACGGTTCGCCAAGGTAAGAGCCCGTAGTTTTGAAATAACATCACGCATTCTCGATGAGGATGTTCTACAGGTTTCTCATCAAAAAGAACATGCCCGCTATCTGGTGGTTCAAATCCTCCAATAATGTTAAGAAGTGTGCTTTTTCCACAGCCACTTTGTCCCAGAATGGAAATAATCTCGCCCTTTTTTACATCAAATGAGATCAGGTTTAAAACCTGTTCGGTCTTGCCTTGATTAGCAAAGGTTTTGCTGATGTTAGTTACTTTGAGTGTTACTGGGGTTGCCAATGCTCTACCCTCCTCCTCATATGGCATAGTATGAGGTGCGTACTAATATCCAATAAGATCAATTTTGTATTAATCATATAATACAAATTAATCATATTGTTTTTATATGTTTTATTGCTTGTTGGTTATTTTATTATTGTTAGTTCAAAAAATCAACCTAATTTTTTAAATTTTATGGTATTATTTAAACACTAGAAATTACTGGAGGATTTTTCATGAAAAAAAGATATGAACTGCCTTGCAATATTGCTGAAACGTTGAATATCATTGGTGATCGATGGACTTTGCTGATTATTCATGAAATATTAGTCGGTCGAACAAGTTTTAATGAATTAAAGAAAGAACTGAAAGGAATTTCTTCTAATCTTTTATCTGAACGTTTAAAGTATCTTGAAGAAAGCGGATTGATTGCCTCCGCACTGTATTCGGAACATCCGCCACGGTACAAATACACACTTACGGAAAGCGGAAAAGAATTAGAAGATGTATTTAATGCTTTAGTTATTTGGGGAAGGTATCATTTAAAAAAGTGCTATAAGAAAATTGTACATACAACTTGCCAGCATGAAGTGGAAATGACGTACTATTGCCCGCATTGTGAAAAAAACGTAGACGATTTGAATGTTGTACCAATGTATAAAGAATGAAATACATATATACATGTAAGGTAAAAATACTTCCACACACAAAAAGAAAAGAAGGGATTTTCTTGAATAACAACGATATAACTTTAGCCATATATGTTTTTTTTATACTTATAGTCTTATTCATAAGTTACAAGTATGCTTCCTATATGATAAAAAATACAGGTTTATTTTTAGCTTATAGCTTTATTGCAAGTATGATTAATTTAACTTTATTAATAATTGGTATATTAGTTTGGCTTTTCTATTTCTGGGGAGTGAATGAATTTCTATTTTTCGGAAGTGCGTATCTGGGTATAGCCCTAATAGTAGTTAGTGAATTTGTTCTGATAATCACTCTTCTAATCAAAAGAAAATCCATGTTAAATAATTGGAATAAGAATAAAGGAAATGATATTTAAAGTAAAATCATTCGACGTAAGCAGTCAACGTTTAGATGATTTATTACCCCAAATTACGCCGGACAGTATGCATAAGGAAAGTTCTAACAGGTTATCCAGAAGGACTGCAAAAATGGATAAATGAGAATATTCTAATGTTAGAGAGGATTGTTATGGAAAAAACGTAGTAGCGTTTTTGAAAAAAGACAACTTAACTATTCCAGAAAAGTTTTACAAGCAGCTATACGGCTGCTTTTTTTCATTCTAAAGATTTTCTTAAAGTAGAGCCTGCTTATTAAGGGCTTTAGTATAGTAAACGTCCGATAATGTTCACTACGTAAAACAGCTGATCCACTGGAATGGCTGTTTATTTTTTTAACAAGTGTTATAATGTATATACGTAATAACGTAAAATTTTCAAGTTTTGTTATAACGAATGTTGATTTGTTCATACTGTATAGAAAGGATACCAGGAAATGAGTGTGATTGAAATGGAAATTAGAAAGCCAATCAGACGAAAGGTGACCCGATATGGAAACAGCTTGGGTATAACAATTCCAAGTGAAATTGTGCAGCAAAGCAATATTTCAATAGAGGATGAATTTGAATGGTTTATTACGGAAAATGGAGATGTTATGGGAAAACGGGTACGAAAAAGTGAAGTGAGAGAAGAAGTTTTAGACATATTCGCAGATATCCTGGAAGAAGATGACGAACTCTTATGGGCTTTACGGGACAAATGACAAAATATTTAACCAAGCAAGAGGTTTATCTTCTTCATAAGGCGATTATGAAGAAGCATGGTGATGAAGAACAGGCAGGGATAAGAGACAAAGCGGTTTTTGAGTCAGCTCTTGAACGTCCGAAGGCACACTATTTTGGTGAAGAACAGTACCCTGATATTTTTGATAAAGCAGCCGTTTTTCTGGATTCATTAACTAATAATCATCCTTTTCATAATGGTAATAAACGTACTGCTTATGCTGCGACTAAAGCTTTTTTAAAGTTGAATGGTTATCATTTGCGAATGCCAACCGAAGAAGGTATTGATTTTATGGTTGGTGTAGCTCAGAAGAAATATGAAGTTCCAAAAGAGATAGCATCTATTTTAAGGCAATATTGTATATAAAAA
>Ga0310821_100397_pt1 | contig 22413 bp, 20 predicted proteins | sample P4_ome_FD_201300 | JGI IMG/M metagenome (GOLD analysis project Ga0310821, IMG submission 201300) | Sorghum-adapted microbial communities from Joint BioEnergy Institute, Emeryville, California, United States - P4_Day56_Rep1 | ecosystem: Engineered > Bioreactor > SSF (Solid state fermentation) >...
GCGATCCGACGCCGAGCTCGGGGTGGCGAAGCCCGACAGGGCCTGCGGGTCAGGCGGCGCAGCTCCACCGCGGCCGGCTCGAGGTCGACGTCGGCGCAGAAGGTCCAGCGCGCGAGCTCGAGGTCGTCGGTGACGGTGGCCGTGCCGTCGGCGTGCAGACCATCCAGTCCGGCAGCCCCGCGTCGCCGAGCAGGTCGAGCAGCGACGGCCCACGGCGCAGCCAGAACGCGGTCACGTACCCGGTGTGGGCCACGGCGGGGTGGTCGGCCGGCTCCGTGATGACCATCCCGCCGTACGAGTGGCCGACCAGCACGACCGGCTCCCCCACCGGCCTCGACGTACCGCCGCACGTGCGCGGCGTCGGCGCGGAGATCACCGGGCCGGGCGGGGTCGCCACCCCCGGCGCTGGGCTTCTCCCCGACCACGTGGGCGCGAGCTCGTGCCAGTACCAGCCGCCGACGAACGCGCCGGGGACGAGGACGAGATCAGCCATCGGCGGAGCGTGGCAGCGGTCACTTCGAGCGGCCAGGGGTCGGACGGCCCGCGGGCACCGGCGCCGGTCGCCCCTGGTCGGGTCACAGCAGCTGCGGGTCCAGGCCGAGCTCGCGGACCGCGCCGTGCACCTTGAGCGCCCGGCCGCCGGGGATGGGGGTGACCCAGCCGTGGCGGAGCGCGTGCCGGCACAGCGCGGCCCCGAGGGCCCCGGCCAGGTGCGGCCGCCGCTCGGTGACGTCCAGGCAGGGCCGCACGACCGGGCGCCCTCGCCTGGCCTCGACCGCGATCCCCTTCTCGTCCAGCCACGCGCGGCCGTGCGGGGTGAGCGTCCCGCCGTCCGACCAGTCGACGACGCCGCGTTCGGTCATCGCGTCGGCGAGGGCGACGCCGAGCCTCCCGGCGAGGTGGTCGTAGCAGGTGCGGGCCCGCGCGAAGGCCTTGCGACGGTTGACGGCGGACAGGCCGGTCGCCACCTCGGTCCGCCGGGGCGCGAGCGCGGCCAGCCGCTCGATCACCTCGGCCGTCTCCTGCCCCGCGAGCCGCACGTACCGGTGCCTGCCCTGCCGCACCTCGGCCAGCAGCCCGCCGTCCACCAGGAGGTTGAGGTGCTCGCTGATCGTCGGGCGGGACACCTTCGCCGCACGGGCGAGCTCCGTGGCGGTCCACACCCTGCCGTCGAGCAGCGCCAGGCAGACGGTGGCGCGGGTCGGGTCGGCGAGCATCCGCGCCCAGCCGGCCAGCGCCTCCCCTTCGGCACCCACCCGGCCATCATGCCCCGCCGACCGTTCGGCACCGGCCGAAACGATCGCGACCTAGCGTCCGGCGCCGTGAGCCACGTGACGATCGAACCCTCGATCCTGTACGTCGGTACGCCGGTCGCGCTGCTCAGCACCCTCAACGAGGACGGGACCCCGAACCTGGCGCCGATGTCGTCGGCGTGGGCGCTGTCCGACGTCGTGGTCCTCGGGATCGCGATGTCCGGCCAGACCGCCGCCAACCTGCGCGCCCGCCGCGAGGTGGTGATCAACTACCCGGGCCCGGAGCAGTGGGAGGCGGTCGAGCGGTTGGCCCCGCTGACCGGGCGGGATCCGGTACCCGCGGAGAAACGTGACCGGTTCCGCTTCGAACGGGACAAGTTCGCCGCCGCCGGGTTGACGCCGGTCGCTTCGGAGCGGGTCGGGCCGCCGCGGGTCGCGGAGTGCCCGCTGCAGTTCGAGGCGGTCGTCGTCCGCAACGAGGTGGGGGCGGGAGGCTTCTTCGCGGTCGTGCACACGCGGGTGCTGCGGGTGCACGCCGACCGCCGCATCGTCGTACCGGGGACCTCGCACGTCGACCCGGCACGGTGGTCGCCGCTGATCTACAACTTCCGCCACTACTTCGGTCTCGGCGCCGAGCTCGGCGAGTCGTTCCGCACCGAGACGCCGCGGGCGGCGAGGCGGGCGCGGGCGGGCGCGGGCGCGTCCGGCCGGACGTGACCGGCGTCGCCGGCGGGCCCGCTCCTGCGGGGTCCTCCCGGCGGCGCGGCCGCGGCGGGGGCCTCGCCGCTCCCCGCAGGTCAACGGGTCGGGCATCGGTGGCTTCCGCGGAACACCGCGATGCCCACCAGCCACGGCTCCGGGAACCGGTCGGTCAGCCGCCCCGGCCGGCGGCCTCCTCGACGACCTCCGGAACCCGCAGCGGCGGCAACGACGCGGCGATCTGCTCCCGATCCGGCTCCAGCCACGGCGGCAGCTTCAGGGACCGCCCCAGCTCGAGCAGGGGCTCGTCGACGGTGAAGCCGGGCCGGTCGGTGGCGATCTCCAGCAGCGCGCCGCCCGGCTCGCGGAAGTAGATCGACGTGAAGTACTTCCGGTCCAGCACCTCGGTGACGTGCACGCCGGCCTCCACCAGCTGCCGGCGCCACCGCATCTGGGTCTCGCCGTCCGGGGCCCGCAGCGCGACGTGGTGGACGGTGCCCCCGGCCACCAGGCCGGGGCGGCCGTTCGTCGCGGCGACGTCCACCGCGGCGCCCTCGCCGCCGCCCATCACGAACCGCGTGCGGCCGTCCTCCTCGGCGTCGACCCGCATGTTCAAAAGCTCGGCCAGCATCCGCTGGGTCGGCTCGAGGTCGTCCGCCGCGATCGTGACCGCGTGCAACCCGCGCACGGCGTGCTCCGCGGGCACGTGCGCGGCCCCGTCCCAGCCGGAGCGGGTGTCGCCGGGGCTCGCGACGAGCTCGATCAGCAGCCCGTCCGGGTCGCGGAGGGCCAGCACCTCCTCGTCCGAGCGGTCCACCGGACGACCGGTGGGCACCCCCATCTCGGCGAGGCGCCGCTGCCACCAGCCCAGCGAGTCGGGAGGCACGCTGAACGCCGTCGCGGTCACCGTCCCGGGGCCGGGGCGGCCGGCGGGCACCCCGCGCCACGGGAAGAAGGTCAGCAGCGTCGACGGCCGGCCCTCCGCGTCCCCGTAGTAGAGGTGGTAGGTGTCGGGCGCGTCGAAGTTGACCGTCTGCTTGACCAGCCGGAGCCCCAGCACCTCGGTGTAGAAGTCGACGTTGCGCTGCGGGTCCGACGCGATCGCGGTGACGTGGTGCAGGCCGTGCGGTGCGATGTCGCTCATCAGAACTCCCGTTGCCGTGCCACGACCAGGATGCGCCCGATCGTCGCCGCCGGCACGCCGGGCGGGGGCGCGTCCCCGTCAGGCGGCCGTCGGCACCGCCATCGGGACGCCCGGCGCGCGGTAGCAGCGCCAGGCCCCGCGGCCGAGCAGCGCGGCGGCGACCACCAGCGTGAGGGCCACGAGGATCCCGGCCTCCTGACCGACCCACAGCGCGGCGTCCGGCCCGCCGGTCGCCGGGGTGAACCCGGTCTGGATCACGCTGTTGTACGCGGCGTGCAGCGCGATCGGCGGCCAGATGCTGCCGGTTTCCAGGCGGAACCGGGCGATGACGATCCCCGCCGCCGTCGCCGAGACCATGAACAGGCCGACGGCGAGCACCCGCGGGCTGTCGCCGTAGATGACGCCGGTGACGATCAGCGGCTGGTGCCACAGGCCCCAGATCAGGCCGCTCACGAGCACCGGGCGCGGGACGCCCGCGTCGATGAGCCTGGTGAGAAGGTAGCCGCGCCAGCCGATCTCCTCCCCCGCCACCGTCAGCACGGCCGCGGCGCTGCCGAGGGTCGCCGCGACGAGCAGGCCGGTGAGGAATTCGCCGGGCGACGCGGTGAACTCGGCGAGCCCGGTCAGCCACGCCGTGCCGTAGGCGACGAACCCCACCGCGAGCGGGAAGAGCAGCCCGGCGCCGACGAAGGCGAGCGATCGACGGCCGCCGAACCGGAACGAGACGTCGCCGAACCCCTCGCGCAGGACCAAGCGGCAGATCACCGAGGCCGCGGCGACCGACCACATCAGCCCGATGATCCAGCGCACGTCGCCGGTGCCGATCAGGGCGGCGACGAAGAGCAGGTCCAACCCGGCCACGAGCGGAAGGAACAGCAGCAGGCCGCGGCGGGCGACCACCCGGTCGGCACCGGCGGCATCGGCGGGGTTCAGGGCGCCCATCGCAGCTCCCCTCGGGCGTGGGGCGGCAGTATGGGGTCGGCGGAGCGGCCGCGTCCACGCCTCGGCCCGGCGAGCGGCCGGCCGGGCTCTGCGAAGCGGGTCCGATCGGTGCAGGCCGCTACGCCGGAACCGACGATCGCCCCGGCCGCCCGTGGCTCAGGCGGTCAGCCGGCTGCGGACCGCCTGGATCTCGGCTGCCGAGACCCCGGCGGCCAGGAGGTAGTCCTCGGCGTCGAACCCGTCGAGGGTGGCGCGTACCGCGTCACGCGCCGTCGTGCCGTGTTCGGCGAGAAGCGCTGCCAGCGCCGGCGCCTGGTCCTGCTGCCCCATCGCGGCGAAGAGCGGCCGAAGCGCATCCGTGGACAGCTCGTAGTCGTCGGCGATCGCGTCCGGCTCGACCCCTGCGAGCGAGAGCAGCAGGAGGGTGATGAGCCCGGTCCGATCGCGGCCGGCGCCGCAGTGGTAGATGACGCCCCCGGACGCCGAAGCGAGCGCGGAGATCACCGCGGCGCAGCGGTCCGCCTTGCGTTGCAGGAACGGGCGCATGTACAACGGCGTGCCGTCGACCCGCGTGCGCGCGATCTCCGCCCAGAACGCGGTGTCGGCGACGTCGTCGAGCGGGACGTGCAGCCTGGTCATCGCGGGTGGCGCGACGGGCCCCCCGGCAGGGGCGCAGAACCGCTGCGAACCCGGCGCGCGCTCCGGTGTCCCCGTGGCCTCGCCGGGAGCGATCTCGTCGTCGTTGCGCAGGTCGACGACCGTGCGCATGCCGGCGGCGTGGGCCTGGCGCCAGCCCCGAGCGGTGACGAAACGCAGGTCGGCCGACCTCACGAACGCACCGAACCGCGTCGCCCGGCCACCGGATGTCGGCAACCCGCCGAGGTCCCTGGCGTTGAAGAAGCCTTCGCAGGTGATCGTTCTGCGGTGCGCCACCCGGCAAGTCTCGCGCGGGCGCGGGACGAGGTCGGAAGCTCGGTCCCCGAGTGGGTTCAGGCCGCTGACTCGCGGCGGAGCTCCTCCGGTTGGACTCGAACCAACAACCCTGCGATTAACAGTCGCATGCTCTGCCAATTGAGCTACGGAGGACCGTATGGGCGCGGGGGCGTGACCCCCGCTGACAGGAAGAACCTTAGCGCACGGCACCCGCGCGCTTGCGGGCCCCCTCCCCACCGGCCTCGGCGTGCTTGTGGCCGTTGACGGCCTCGTCGACGCGGGCGCGCACGACGCCGGCGAGGCCCTGTACGGCGGGGTGGTCGGCGAGGCGCTGGTAGGTGCGGTGCAGCTGCTCGTAGCGCTCGTGGCCGGCGCGGGCGCCCAGCACGTACCCGACGGCGGCGCCCAGCAGGAACTTCCACATGTCGTTCTCCCCGGTTCGTGCGTCCCCCGCCCCTCCATGGTGCCCCCGCGGTGGAGCGGCGGAACCCGCCGATCGCCGATGGGTAGGTTCAGCGCTGCGGCCGGGCGGGCGCGCCCGGTCTTGACACGGGCCGGAGATCCCATCAGGGTCGCTTCGGTTTCTGTTCGGAAGTGTTGGATCGTGTGCGAGTCACCCGACGAGAGGACGACGTGCTCCCCTTCCCCGGCATCGCGATGGGCTGCGACTACAACCCCGAGCAGTGGGACCCCTCCGTCTGGCGCGAGGACGTGGCGCTGATGAAGGAGGCCGGCGTCGGGTTCGTCACGCTCGGGGTGTTCTCGTGGGCGATGCTCGAGCCGGAGCCGGACGAGTACGACTTCGAGTGGTTCGACGAGGTCCTCGAGCTGCTGCACGCCAACGGGATCGCCGTCGACCTGGCGACGGGCACCGCGTCGCCGCCGCCGTGGCTCACCACCCGCCACCCGGAGATCCTCCCGGTCGACGCGGAGGGGCGCACGCTCTGGCAGGGCAGCAGGCAGTCCTTCTGCCCCAGCTCGCCGGTGTTCCGCGATCACGCGCTGCAGCTGGTCGGCGAGCTCGCCCGCCGGTACGGCAGCCACCCGGCGGTGAAGCTGTGGCACGTCAGCAACGAGCTGGGCTGCCACGTCGTCAAGTGCTACTGCGACGTGAGCGCGGCGGCGTTCCGGCGCTGGCTCATCGGCCGCTACGGCTCGGTCGACCGGCTGAACGAGGCGTGGGGCACCGCGTTCTGGTCGCAGCGCTACTCCTCGTTCGACGAGGTGCTGCCGCCGCGACTCACGCCGACGTTCAGCAACCCGACCCAGGAGCTGGACTTCGCCCGCTTCTCCTCCGACGCGCTGCTCGAGCACTACCGCGCGGAGCGCGACGTGCTGCGCCAGCTCTCGCCGGACGTGCCGGTCACGACGAACCTGATGGTCAACCCGCGCCAGTCGGGCACCGACTACTTCCGGTGGGCGCCGCAGCTGGACCTCATCGCCCAGGACCACTACATCGACACCCGGCTGCCGCGCCCGCGGGCCGAGCAGGCCTTCTCCGACGATCTGACCCGCGGCGTCGCGGGCGGCGAGCCGTGGATGCTGATGGAGTCGGCCACGAGCGCGGTGAACTGGCAGCCGGTGAACCCGGCCAAGAAGCCCGGCGAGCTGCTGCTCGACTCCCTGCGCCACGTCGCCCGCGGCGCGGACACCGTCGGGTTCTTCCAGTGGCGCGCCTCCAAGGCGGGCGCGGAGAAGTTCCACTCGGCGCTGGTGCCGCACGCCGGGCCGGACACCGCGCGCTTCCGCGAGGTCGTGGAGCTGGGCGCGACGCTGCAGAAGCTCGGCGACGTCGCGGGCAGTCGGGTCGATGCCGACGTCGCGCTGCTCGTCGACTGGGAGGCCTGGTGGGCCTGCGACCTCGGCTCGCACCCGTCCTGCGAGGTCCGCTACATGGACGCGGCGCTGCGCTGGCACCGCGCGGTCACCGAGCTGGGCGCCACGGCCGATGTCGTGCACCCCTCCGCCGACCTCTCGCGCTACCGGCTCGTGGTCGTCCCGACGCTCTACCTGTGCACCGACGAGACGGCCGACGCCCTGCGGGCGTACGTCGAGGGCGGCGGGCACCTGCTCGTCACGTACTTCTCCGGGATCGTCGACGAGAACGACCACGTGCGCCTCGGCGGGTACCCGGGCGCGTTCCGCGACCTGCTCGGCGTGCGCACCGAGGAGTTCGCCCCGCTCCTGCCCGGCGTCACCGTCACGCTCGACGACGGCAGCACCGCCGACGTGTGGACCGAGCTGCTCGAGGCCCGCGACGCCGAGGTCGTCGCGCGCTACACCGACGGCCCGCTGCCCGGCACGCCCGCGATCACCCGGCGGGCCGTGGGTGACGGCGTGGCCTGGTACCTCGCGACCTGGCTGGACGACGAGGCGACGGCCGCCCTCGCCGACCGGCTCACCCGCGAGGCGGGCGTCTCCCGGCTGGACGCGCCGCAGCCGGGGCTCGAGGTCGTGCGCCGCGGCCGGTACCTGTTCGTGCTCAACCGCGGGGACGTGCCCGCCACCGTCCCGGCGACCGGCACCGATCTGCTCAGCGGCGAGCGCGCCGACGGGGAGGTGCGCGTCGGGGCGCGCGCCGCCGCGGTGATCCGCTCGGACGAGGGCTGATGCTCGCCCGCCAGCGCCAGGAGCTCATCCTCGACGCCGTCCGGAGCAACGGCGGGGTGCGGGTGTCGGAGCTGGTGGACCGGCTGGGCGTGTCGGACATGACGGTGCGCCGCGACATCGACGAGCTGGCCCGGCGCGGGCTCGTCACCCGGGTGCACGGCGGCGCGACGGCGGTGGGCAGCAGCGTCGAGGAGCCGGGGTTCGCGGCGAAGTCGGCGCTGAACACGGCGGCGAAGCGGGCGATCGCGCAGGCGGCCGCCGCGCTGGTCGAGCCGGGGGCGTCGGTGGCGCTCTCGGCGGGTACGACCACGCATGCCGTCGCGTCGGTGCTGCTGGGTATCCCGCGGCTCACGGTCGTCACCAACTCGCTGCGGGTGGCGGAGGTGCTGCACGCCGCGCAGCGGCCGGACCTCACGGTCGTGCTCACCGGCGGCGAGCGCACGCCGTCGGATGCGCTGGTCGGGCCGGTCGCGGTGGCGGCGCTGCGCGGGCTGCACGTCGACTGGCTGCTGATGGGGGTGCACGGGATGGACGCCGAAGCCGGGTTCACGAGCCCGAACCTCGCGGAGGCCGAGACGAACCGGGCGCTGATCGACAGCGCCCGCCAGGTGGCCGTGGTGGCCGACAATTCGAAATGGGGAGTAGTGGGGTTGAGCACGATCGCGTCGCTCGACGAGGTCGACGTCGTCGTCAGCGACGATGGCCTCGCACCCGAGGCGCGCCAGGCCCTCGAGCAGGCGTGCGGACGGCTGGTGCTGGCGTCATGAGCGGGACGCCGAGGGTGCGGCGCACGACGGCCCGCATGGCCGACGGGCGCGAGCTGATCTACTTCGACGACGTCACCCGGGACCGGGTGCCGCCCCCGGACACCCGCGACCTGCCCGCGGTGCAGACCGGTTCGATCATGCGCTACGACGTGCTGACCGGCGAGTGGGTGGCGATCGCCGCCCACCGCCAGGACCGCACGTTCCTCCCGCCCGCCGACGCCTGCCCGCTGTGCCCGACCCGGCCGGGCCGCGCGCCGTCGGAGATCCCGGCCGACGACTACGACGTCGTGGTGTTCGAGAACCGCTTCCCGTCGTTCGCGCAGGACGTCGCCACCGACGTGCCCGCCGAGGTGGACGGCGACCCGCTGTTCCCCCAGCGCCCGGCGATCGGGCGGTGCGAGGTCGTCTGCTTCACGAGCGACCACGACTCGTCGTTCGGCGCGCTGCCGGTCGAGCGGGTGCGGACGGTGATCGAGGCGTGGGCCGACCGGACGGCGGCGCTGTCGGCGCTGCCGGGTGTGGAGCAGGTGTTCCCGTTCGAGAACCGCGGCACCGAGATCGGCGTGACCCTCGAGCACCCGCACGGGCAGATCTACGCCTACCCGTTCGTCACGCCGCGCACCGGGCAGCTGCTCACCCAGGCCGCCGAGCACCGCCAGCGCACCGGCCGCGACCTGTTCGACGACGTGCTGGCCGCCGAGCGGAAGGCGGGCACCCGCATCGTGCGGGAGGGCACGCACTTCACGGTGTTCGTCCCGGCCGCAGCCCGCTGGCCCGTCGAGGCCCACCTCGTGCCGCACCGGCCCGTCCGCGACTTCACCGGCCTCGCCGAGGAGGAGCGCGCCGAGCTCGCGGTGCTGTACCGCGACCTGCTGCACCGGTTCGAGGTGTACTTCGCCGAGGCCCCGCACCCGCCGTACATCGCGGCGTGGCACCAGGCGCCCGTGCACACCGGGCGCGACCTCACGCGGCTGCACCTGCGGCTGTTCTCCCTGCGCCGGGCGCCCGGGAAACTCAAGTACCTCGCCGGCTCGGAGTCGGGGGCCGGTGCCTGGATCAACGACGCGCTGCCGGAGCGGATCGCGCAGCGGCTGCGGGAGGTCGGATCGTGAGGACGTTCGCGGAACTGTACGGGCGCGAGCCGGACGGCCGCTGGGCCGGGCCCGGCCGGGTCAACCTGATCGGCGAGCACGTCGACTACGCCGACGGTCTGTGCCTGCCGTTCGCGATCGCGCAGCGCACGGTCGTCGAGGTCGCCCGGCGCGACGACGACCGGCTGCGGCTGCGCAGCCTCTCCGAGGACGGTGGCTTCGACGGCGACCTCGCCGACGTGGGGCCGGGGCGGCCGGAGGGCTGGTCGGGCTACGTGGCCGGGGTGCTGTGGGCGCTGCGCGAGGCCGGGTACCGGGTCGGCGGCATCGACGTCCTGGTCACCGACACCGTGCCGCTCGGCTCGGGGCTCTCGTCGTCCGCTGCGCTGGAATGCGCCGTGGCCATCGCCGTCGACGACCTGTACGGCCTCGGCCTCGGCGGCTCGCCCGAGGGCCGCAAGGTGCTCGTCGACGCGTGCCGGCGCGCGGAGAACGACGTGGTCGGCGCCCAGACCGGCGGCATGGACCAGGCGGCGTCGCTGCTCGGGACGGCAGGGCACGCGCTGCTGCTCGACACCCGCGACGGCTCGACCCGGCAGGTCCCGTTCGCGCCCGCCGAGGTGGGCCTCACCCTGCTCGTCATCGACACGAAGGTCCGCCACAGCCACGCCGGGGGCGAGTACGGCGCCCGCCGGGCGTCGGTGGAGAAGGCCGCGGCCGTGCTGGGGCGCAGCCTGCGCGACGTCACCGTCGCCGACCTCGCCGCGCTCGACGCCGACCTGCTCCCCCGCGCCCGGCACGTCGTCACCGAGATCGACCGGGTCCGCCGCACGGTCGCCCTCCTGGACGCGGGCCGGATCGCCGAGATCGGCCCCCTGCTCGACGCCTCGCACGCCTCCCTGGCCGGCGACTACCAGGTGTCGGTCCCCGAGCTCGACCTGGCCTGCGCGACCGCGCGGGCGGCGGGCGCGCTCGGCGCCCGGATGACCGGGGGCGGGTTCGGCGGCTCGGCCATCGCGCTGGTGCCGGCCGACGCCGCCGACAGCGTCGCGGGCGCGGTGCGGGCGGCGTTCGCGACGGCCGGGCACCGGGAGCCGGACATCCGGGCCGCGGAGCCATCGGCGGGGGCCGAACGGATCGCCTGACCAACCCCTCGCGGGCGTGAGGGGTCATCTCCCGTAGCCGATCGAGCACCGATCCGGAGCAAGGGGGACTGCGGGATGATCCGGCACGGGACGGGTGCGTGCCCGCACACCGTGGACAGGGCGGCCGAACTGGCACGGCGCATCCGCGTGGCGCTCTGCGCCGCGATCTTCGTGGTGACGCTGCTGGTGGTCGGCACGGTCGGCGTCGTGTTCGGGCGGACCGCGGACGCGGACGCCGCCTTCGGCGATCCGGCCGAGCACCCGCACGCGTGGGTGTACGACCGCCTGGCGCAGGTCGAGCTGGGCGTCACCCCGGAGTTCCTCGCGGAGCAGCTCGGCGCGCCGCGCCGCTCCGTCGACCTGTGCGAGGAGATCCCGTGCCCACCCGAGGCGGCGGGCCGGACCCTCACGATGAACCTCTACCGGTTGAGGTCCGTGGAGGTGCGGGCGCTCTTCGACGGCACCAGCCTGGAGTGGTTCGCGATCACGCTGCTCTCCGACGACCTGCACCCGCCGGTCAGGTGGATCGATCTCGAGCTGGGCGAGCTCGGCACGTTCACGTTCGCCGACGCCATGGAAGCCGCCGGGACCGACCCGACGGACATCGACCTGTTCCTCGGGCCGCGGTCGGCCGCCTACGTCGAGGTGGTCTCGGTCGGCGCGCCCGGCGACTACCACGGCCTCATCCTCGCCTGCGCACCCGGCGGAGGGGCGGGCCACTTCGACCGGGAGGCCGCGGACGCCGTGGACGCGATCGGCGGTGAGCCGCTCGACCCCGCCGTGGCCGAGCCGTTCCGGGTGACCTCGATGCCGGACACCTTCGGCGAGTACGTCGACGACGGCGGGGTCGTCTCGAGGATGGCGAGCGACGCCGGGTTCACCCGGGTGCTGCTCTACCTGTTCACGACGCCGTGAGCCTCAGGCGAGCGGCTCGCCCGCGTGCTCGACCTGCGTCCGGATGGTGAACGCCGGTTTGAGCATCATGGTGACCTCGGTCCGCTCCAGCGCGTCGACCAGCCGGTGCGCCTCGCCCCGGTCGAGCCGGAACCCGAGCACCACCCGCCGGAAGAGCAGCGTGGGCGGGCCCGCGTCGAGGGTGACGACCACCTCGATGTCGCCCGGGTCGCCGTCGCGCTCCAGGTGCGTGCGCGCCGTCATCGCGCTGCACGCCGCGAGCGCGCCCGCCATCAGCTCGAGCGGGGTGGGCCCGGTGCCCGCGCCGGCCGCGGGGTGGTCGGCGACGACCCGGTGCGGCCCGAACCGCAGGTCGACGGCCCGGCCCGCGGCGGCGGCCAGGTGGGCGTCCGCGGACGCGAGCGGGGCCTGCATCATCACGCGGCGGGCTCCTCGGCGACGGGGAGGACCACCCGGAACCTGGTGTCCCCCGGCTCCGAGGTGACGGTGATGTCGCCGCGGTGCCGGTTGACCACGACCCGGTAGCTCACGTCCAGCCCGAGGCCGGTGCCGTGCCCGACCGGCTTCGTGGTGAAGAACGGCTCGAAGATCCGGCGGCGCACGTCGGGTGGGATGCCCGGCCCGGTGTCGCCGATCTCGACGAACACGCACTGGTCGTCGACGCGGCCGGTGCGCACGGTGAGGGTGCCGCTGCCGCCCATGGCGTCGATCGCGTTGTCGATGATGTTGGTCCAGACCTGGTTGAGCTCGGCCGGGTAGGCCGGGATCTTCGGCAGCGTCCGGTCGTACTCCTTGACGATGCCGATCCCCGCCTCGCCGCCCAGCTTCCGCCCGAACATCACGAGCGTGGCGTCGAGGCCCTCGTGCACGTCGATGAAGCGGTGCGGCGCCCGGTCCATCTGCGAGTACTGCTTGGCGGCGAGCACCAGGTCGGAGATCCGGGTGGTGGCGTCGAGGATCTCGCGCAGCAGGCTCTCGGTCTCCACCGTGTAGGCGAGCCAGCGGATGGCCCCCTCCAGCGTGGTCTCGCCCGCGGCCGCGTTCACCGCCTCGAGGTCCTCGACCCCGAGGCCGCCCGAGACGAAGACCGGCGCCAGGTCCCAGCTGCCCTCGATGCCGTGGTCGTCGAGCCACTCGCCGATCTCGTCCTCGCGGTCGGTGGCCTCCAGCGGCGAGAGCGCCGGAGCGTGGCGGACCTTCTTGACGAACTCGTCCTGGGCCATCACCAGCTTCTTCAGCTGGTCGCCCGCGATCCGCCCGTCCGCGATCATCGCAAGCTTCGCCCGCATGCCCGCCACCTTGTCGCGCAGCGCGTCGGCGGCGCGGCCGGCCGCGGCGGCCGGGTTGTTCAGCTCGTGGGTGAGCCCCGCGGACAGCTTCCCGAGCGCGAGCAGCCGCTCCCGCTCGGCCACCTGGGAGTTGTTGCGGCGCAACCCCATCAGCATGCCCTCGAGCAGGTGCACCGCCATCGGGAACCACGAGGCGAACGCGCGGGCGAACTCCTTGGCCGGCAGCGCGAGCACCGTGCAGTCGGTGACCGCGCGCACCGAGGCCGGGTAGGTCAGGGCCGACTCGTCGTCGAGGTAGAACTGGGTGGCGCCGAAGTACACGCCCCGCTGCTCGGTGCGGGTGGTCTCCACCGGGTCGCCGCTCACCAGCTTGCTCATCGAGATCGTGCCCGACAGCAGCACGTAGAAGCAGCGCGCCGGCTCGCCCTCGCTGACGATGTACTCCCCCGCCGGGAACGGCACGACGTCGGCGTTCTCGCTCACCCACTGGACCTGGTGGTCCTCGAGCTCGGCGAACAGGAACAGGGTGCGCAGCTCGTCGGGCCCGAGCCGGGCAGGGGTGGTCTCGTCGATCGCGGTCATCTCTCGTCGCTCCTGCCCGGTCACTGTTCTGCGAGGTACCGGTGGACGAGCGTCACGGCCATCGCGCCTTCGCCGACCGCGGACGCGACCCGCTTGACGGAATCGGCCCGCACGTCGCCGGCCACGAACACCCCCGGCACGCTCGCCTCCAGGTGGTAGGGATCCCTGTCCAGTGTCCACCCCGGCGGGCGCTGCCCGTCGACGACGAGATCGGGCCCGGTGGGGATGAAGCCCCGCCGGTCGCGCTGGACGAACCCGTCGAGCCAGTCGGTGCGGGGTTCGGCGCCGATGAACACGAACATCGAGGCCGCCTTGACCGTCTCGGTCGCGTCACCCTGCCGCAGGGTGAGCGCCTGCAGGTGGTCGTCGCCGTGCGCCTCCACGACCTGGCAGCCGGTGCGCACGACGATGTTGTCGATCCCCTCGATCTGCTTGATCAAGTACGTCGACATCGACGCCTCGAGGCTCGGCCCGCGCACCACCAGCGTGACGGTGGCCGCGTGCTTGGCGAAGAACACCGCCGCCTGGCCCGCGGAGTTGGCGCCGCCGACGATGTAGACGTCCTCGCCGCGGCAGGCCGGCGCCTCGGTGGCCGCGGAGCCGTAGTACACGCCGCGCCCGGTGAGCTCGGCGACGCCGGGCGCGTCGAGGCTGCGGTAGGACACGCCGGTGGCCAGCACGACGGCGTGCGCGCCGATCTCGGTGCCGTCGCCGAACCGCACGATGCGGGCCGAGCCGCGCGCCTCCAGCCCGACGACGTCGCGGGCGGTGAGCACCTCGGCGCCGAACTTCGCCGCCTGCCGGCGGGCGCGGTCGGTCAGCTGCGTGCCGGACACGCCGTCGGGGAAGCCCAGGTAGTTCTCGATGCGCGAGCTCTGCCCGGCCTGCCCGCCGGTGGCGTGGCGCTCGACGAGCACCGTGCGCAGCCCCTCCGACGCGCCGTACACGGCCGCACCGAGCCCGGCCGGCCCGCCGCCGACCACGATCAGGTCGTAGAAGTCCGACACCGGGTCGGTGGTCAGCCCGCACGCCGCGGCGATCTCGGTGTCGGTGGGCGAGCGCAGCGCCGTGCCGTCGGGGGTGATCAGCACCGGCACCTCCTCCGGGCGCGCCCCGGCGGCCTCCAGCAGCCGGGCGCCCTCCGGGTCCTCGACCGAGTAGTAGCGGTAGGGCACGGAGTTGCGGGCGAGGAAGTCGCGGGCCGAGAAGCACTCGGCCGACCAGCGGTGCCCGACGACCCGGATCTCGTCGACCGGGCGCTGCCCCACCGCCCGCCACGTCTCGACGAGCGCGTCGACGACCGGGTAGAGCTTCTCCTCCGGCGGGTCCCACGGCTTGAGCAGGTAGTGGTCGACGTCGACCAGGTTGATCGCCTGGATCGCCGCGTCGGTGTCGGCGTAGGCGGTGAGCAGGGCCCGGCGCGCGTGCGGCGCGATGTCCATGGCCTGCTCGAGGAACTCGATGCCGTTCATGTCCGGCATCCGGTAGTCGGCGAGGATCGCGGCCACCGGCTCGCCGCGCAGGACGAGCTCGCGCAGCGCCTCGAGGGCGTCGCGGCCGGACTCGGCGCGGACGATGCGGTGGTCCTGGCCGTAGCGGCGGCGGAGATCGCGCGCCACGGCACGGCTCACGCCCGGGTCGTCGTCCACGGTCATCAGGACGGGCTTGGGCGAGCGCGGCTCGGTGGTGGTCATGCAGGCTCCAACGGCACGTGCGACTGCCGCCCACGCAGGCGGACCCGCCGAACCTAGCGCGGTGCGGAGCCCACGGCGAGCGTGCTGTCGGCGAACGCGCCCGCCGCATCGAGAACCGACGAACGGCGCGTTGGTCGGAAGGGTTCCGCCCAACGCGCCGTTCGTCGCACAGGGATCAGGCCGGCTGCAGGACGCCGTCGACGCGCCGCGGCAGGCGCAGCGGGTTGTCGTCGCGCAGCGCCTCGGGCAGCAGCGCCTGGGGCGTGTTCTGGTAGCACACCGGGCGCAGGAAGCGCCGGATCGCGGTGGTGCCCACGCTGGTGTGGATCGACGCCGTGGTGGCCGGGAACGGGCCGCCGTGGTGCATCGCGTGGGACACCGCCACCCCGGTCGGCCAGCCGTTGTAGATCAGCCGCCCGGCGCGGTCGCGCAGCACGTCCAGCAGGGGCGGCAGGGACGCGGCGTCGGAGTCCTCGGCGTGGACGGTGGCGGTCAGGTTGCCGCTGAACGCCTCCGCCGCGGCGAGCATCTCGTCGGCGTCGGCGTACTCGACGACGATCGACGTCGGCCCGAAGCACTCCTGCAGGATCGGCTCGGGGTCGGCGAGCAGCTCCTTCGCCGTGGTGGCGAGCAGGGTCGGGGCGACGCCCGCGTCGGTCTCCGCGCCGTGCACGAGCGTGCGCAGCGCACCGAGGCCCTCCAGCCGGTCGCGCTCGTGCGCGTGGCCCTCGCGGATCCGGTCGTTGAGCATCGCAGCCGGGGCGACACCGCGGACGGCCTCGACGAGCTTCTCCTCCAGGCCATGGCCCTCGGGCAGGAACAGCAGCCCCGGCTTGGTGCAGAACTGCCCGGTGCCCAGCGTGAACGACCCGACGTAGCCGTCGACGATCTCGGCGCCGCGCGCCGAGACGGCCGCGCGGGTGACGAACACCGGGTTGAGGCTGCCCAGCTCGCCGTAGAACGGGATCGGCTCGGCCCGCTTGGTGGCGATGTCGAGGAGCGCGAGCCCGCCCTTCACCGAGCCGGTGAAGGCGCCCGCCTTGACCCGCGGGTCGGTGAGCGCGGACGTGCCCGCCTCCATGCCGTGGACGACGGCGAACGTGCCCTCCGGGGCGCCCGCCGCGCGCAGCGCCTCGGTCAGCACCTCGCCGGTGCGCTGCGACAGGCGCGGGTGGCCGGGGTGGGCCTTCACCACGACCGGGCACCCCGCGGCCAGCGCGGACGCCGTGTCGCCGCCGGGGACGCTGAATGCGAACGGGAAGTTGCTCGCGGCGAAGACCAGCACCGGCCCGAGCGGCACGAGCATGCGCCGCAGGTCCGGCCGGGGCACCGGCTTGGCGTTCGGGTCGGCGGAGTCGAGGATCACCTCGAGGTAGGAGCCCTCCTCGAGCACGTCGGCGAACAGGCGCAGCTGGCCGCTGGAGCGCGCCACCTCGCCGGTGAGCCGGGCCTCCGGCAGGGAGGACTCCTCCATGGCGATGGGCACGAGCTCGGGCGCCGCGGCGTCGAGCGCGTCGGCGGCCGCGCGCAGCAGGCGGGCGCGCTCGGCGGGGCGCAGCGCGGCGAGCGGCCCGGCGGCCCGCGCCGCCGCGGCGAGCACCCGGTCGAGCTCCTCGGGGGTGGTGTCGGTGACGGTCACTGCTGTCCCTTCCTCCTGGCCGCCGGCTGGGTGAGGGCATCGACCAGCCAGGACAACGGTTCGCGGCCCCGTACGACGGGGTTGGACAGGGTGCCGACCTGCGCGATCTCGATGTCCACGCGGTCGCCCTCGGTGAGCGAGAAGCTCAGGTCGGGGACGATACCCGTGCCGGTGGACAGGATCGCGCCGTCGGGGAAGTCGCTGGGGGCGTACAGCACCTCGACCAGCTCCTCCAGCGTGCGGTGCAGGCGAGCGGTGCTCGTCTCACCTTCGAACACGACGGCACCGTCGCGCACGACCTTCATGGTGATCGCGAGGTCGGACGGGTCGACCTCCCACGCGGGGCGGATACCCGTCGCGATGGCGCAGGAACCGTTGAAGATCTTCGCCTGCGGGATGTAGAGGGGGTTCTCGCCCTCGATCGAGCGCGAGCTCATGTCGTTGCAGACGGTGTAGCCGACGATCTGGCCGCGGCTGTTGGCGACGACCGCGAGCTCCGGCTCCGGCACGTCGACCGTCGAGTCGGCGCGCACGGCCACCGGCTCGCCGTCGGTCACGACCCGCCAGGCCACCGCCTTGAGGAACAGCTCGGGGCGGGGCGCGTCGTAGACCTTCTCGTAGACCGAGGCCTGGACGCTCTCCTCCTTGCGGCCCTCGCGCGAGCGCTCGTAGGTGACGCCGGACGCCCACACCTCGGTGAGCCCGTCCACCGGCGGCAGGTAGGTGACGGTGCTGGCGTCCACCTCCGCCCCGGCGGGCTCCAGCCCGGCGCGCAGGGCGTCGAGGGGCTCCCGCAGCAGCTCGGCCACCGATCCGAAGCGGACCGGGGCGATCTTGCCGTCCCGACGAACCCCCACCCGCGGCTGCGCTGCCCCTTGCTCGACGTAGCGGACGATCTCCATGCTCTCCACCGGCTCCTGTCCCGCGACCATGGTCCGGCTGGATCCTATAGGATCTTGCCGGTGTTGCCAGGGCGGCTGGTCGACGACGTCCACGAGGCGATCAAGGCGCGGATCATGGACCACGAAATCCCGCCGGGCGCCCGCGTGTCCATCGACGGGCTCGCCCGCGAGCTCGGCGTCTCCCCCACCCCGGTCCGCGAGGCGCTCGCCCGGCTGGAGTCGGCGCAGCTCGTCGTGAAGGAGCCGCTGCGCGGCTACCGGACCACGCCCCTGCTCACCCAGGCCCAGCTCGCCGACCTGTACCGGTTCCGGCTGCTCGTCGAGCCGTGGGCGGCCGCGACCGCCGCCGAGCGGCTCGACGCCGACGGCCGCACGCGCCTCACGGCCGAGCTCGCCACGGCCGACGCCCCGGAGTCGGACACCTACGCCGCGTACCGCGCGTTCTCCGCCCACGACGCGCGGTTCCACCTGCTGCTCGCCGAGCTGGCCGGCAGCGAGCAGGTGCGCGACGCGCTGGTGCGCACCAACTGGCACCTGCACATCTACCGGCAGTACTACCACCGCGGCATCGGCCCGCAGGCGCTCGCCGAGCACGAGCGGGTGGCCGACGCCGTGCTCGCCCGCGACGCGGCGGCTGCCGCGGACGCGATGCGGGAACACCTGGAGCGGTCGCACGCGCGGCTTGAGGAGGAGACCCCATGACGGTCGTCGAGGAACTCGCGGCGGGCCTTCCGGCCGACGCGCTGATCACCGAGCCCGCGAGCACCGAGGCCTACCGCCACGACGAGGCGAGCTTCTGCGCCGCGGGCGCCCCGCTCGCCGTCGTGCGCCCCACGGAGACCGAACAGGTGCAGCACGTGCTGCGGGTGGCCTCCGCGCACCGGGTTCCGGTGGTGCCCCAGGGCGCCCGGTCGGGCCTGTCCGGCGCGGCCAACGCCGTGGACGGCGGCATCGTGCTGTCGATGACCCGGATGGACCGGATCCTGGAGATCGACCCGGTCGACCAGGTCGCCGTCGTCGAGCCCGGGGTGCTCAACGCCGTGCTGTCGCGGGCGGTGCTGGAGCAGGGCATGTACTACCCGCCGGACCCGTCGTCGTGGGAGCTGTCGACGATCGGCGGCAACCTCGCCACCAACGCCGGTGGGCTGTGCTGCGTGAAGTACGGGGTGACGGCCGACTTCGTGCGCGGCCTGGAGGTCGTCACCGCCTCCGGGGAGCTGCTGCGCACCGGGCGGCGGACGGCGAAGGGCGTGGCCGGCTACGACCTCACCAAGCTGATCGTCGGCTCGGAGGGCACGCTCGGGGTGATCACGAAGGCCACGCTCGGACTGAAGCCCGCCCCCGAGTCGGCGCTGACCATGGCGGCCGCGTTCGCCTCGGCCTCGGACGCGCTGTCCGCGGTCACCCGGATCATGGCCGCGGGCCTGCAGCCGTCGCTGTGCGAGTTCCTCGACGCGGTCACGGTGCGGGCCATCCAGGACTACCGCGACATGGGGCTGCCCACCGGCGTCGGCGCGCTGCTGCTCACCCAGTCCGACCGCGGGCCCCGCGCCGCCGAGGACGTCGAGGCCATGGGCGCGATCTGCCGCGAGCTGGGCGCGCTCGACGTCGCGGTCGCCTCCGACGCGACCGAGTCGGAGATGCTCATGGAGGCGCGCCGGATCGTCCACTTCGCGGTGGAGAAGCTGGGCTCCACGCTCATCGACGACGTCGCCGTGCCCCGCGCGCGGCTCGTGGAGCTGCTCGACGGCATCACCGCGATCGCCCGCGAGCACGACGTCGTCGTGTCCTGCCCCGGGCACGTCGGCGACGGCAACATGCACCCCACCGTGATCTTCGACCGCGGCGACCCGGCCGCCGTCGCGCGGGCGCAGCAGGCGTTCGACGCGATCATGCAGCTCGGGCTCGCCCTGGGCGGCACGATCACCGGCGAGCACGGGGTGGGCGTGCTCAAGCGCGGGTGGCTGGAGACGGAGCTGGGCGAGGTGGGCCTCGCCCTGCACCGCAAGATCAAGGAGGCCTTCGACCCGCTGGGGATCCTGAACCCCGGGAAGGTGCTGGCCGGCTGAGGCACCGCCCCGATTGCAGGAAAGCCACATTCCCGAAGCTGCGTTGCAGCAAAGTGGCTTTCCTGCAAACGCGGATCAGCCCAGCGCCGCCACCAGCGCCTCGGTGACCTCCGCCGTCGTCGCCGTCCCGCCCAGGTCGCGGGTGCGGGTCTCCGGCTTCGCGAGCGTCGTCTCCATCGCCCGTACGACGTCCGCGGCCACCGCGTCGTGCCCGAGGTGCTCGAGCATCATCGCCGCCGACCACACCGCGCCGACCGGGTTGGCGATGCCCTGGCCCGCGATGTCCGGCGCCGAGCCGTGCACCGGCTCGAACATCGACGGGAACTCCTTCTCCGGGTTGAGGTTGGCCGACGGCGCGATCCCGATCGACCCGGCCACCGCGGCGGCGAGGTCGGACAGGATGTCGCCGAACAGGTTGGAACCCACCACCACGTCGAACCGCTGCGGCTGCAGCACGAACTTGGCCGCGAGCGCGTCGATGTGCTCGCTGTCGAACCGCACGTCCGGGTGCAGGGCGGCCCGCTCGGCCACGACCTCGTCCCAGAACGGCAGCGTGTGCACGATCCCGTTCGACTTGGTGGCCGAGGTGACGTAGCCACGCCGCGACCGCGCCAGCGCGAACGCGAAGTCGGCGATCCGGGTCACCCCGACCCGGGTGAAGATCGACTCCTGGACGGCGAGCTCGTCCGGGAGGCCGCGGTTGACCCGCCCGCCGACCTCGGAGTACTCGCCCTCGTTGTTCTCGCGCACCACCACGAAGTCGACGTCGTCGGCCACCCGCAGCGGGCTCTGCACGCCGTCGAACACCCGGATCGGGCGCAGGTTCACGTACTGGCGGAACGCGCGCCGGATCGGGATGAGCAGGCCCCACAGCGACACGTGGTCCGGGACGCCGGGCCAGCCGACGGCGCCCAGGAGGATCGCGTCGAACCCGCGCAGCGTCTCGAGGCCGTCTTCCGGCATCATCGCGCCCTCGCGCTCGTAGCGCCGGCAGGACCAGTCGAACTCGGTGTAGGACAGCGACACGCCGTGGCGGGCGCAGGCGGCGTCGAGCACGGTGCGGGCGGCCTCGACGACTTCCGTTCCGATCCCGTCGCCCGGGATCACGGCGATGCGACTCACGCGCCGAATCCCATCACAGCCACCATCAGCGGCAGCAGGATGATGATGAGGATCGCACCGAGGACGTCGAACGAGAACCCGGACCGGATCATCGTGGTGATCGGCACCGCGCCGGAGCCGTAGACCACGGCGTTCTGCGGCGTCGACACCGGCAGCATGAACCCGAACGACGCGGCGAACGTGGCGGCGAGCGCCGGCACGAACGGGTTGACGCCCGCGGCCACCGCCACCGGGATGACGATCGGCACGACGACCGCGGCCGACGCGGTGTTGCTCGTGGTCTCCGACACGAGGATCGCGAGCAGGGCGGCGAAGACCGTGATCGCCACCACGCTGGTGAGCCCGAGCGCGTTCGACACCCCGTTGCCGATCGTCTCGGCGAGCCCGGTGGACGACAGCAGGCCGCCGAAGATGATGCCGGTGCCGAACAGCACGATCGTGCCCCAGTCGATCTCCGCGGCGTCCCGCCACCGCAGCGTGAACTCGCGGCTTGGCCAGTCGACGGGCAGCAGGTACAGCAGCGACGCCCCGAAGACCGCGACCATGCCCTCGTCGAGCCGGTCGGACACCGCACCGTAGAAGTCGGAGTCGGTGCCCGCGAACAGGGCCACGATGCCGGGGAAGATCCACAGGAACACGGTGACGCCGAACGCGACCAGCGTGTTCTTCTCCGCGCGCGACAGCGACCCCATCTCGGCGCGCTGTTGGGCCACGTACTCCTCGACGCCCTCGATCCGCTTGAGCTCCGGCTTGTTGAGCAGCAGCAGGACCGCCGCGAGCGCGACGAACATCAGGGCGCAGATCGGGATCGCCATGCCCATCCACGCGGCGAAGCTGATGCGCTGCCCGGTGGCCTCCTCGATGAGGCCGCGCCCGATGAGGTTGGGCGGGCTGCCGACCGGGGTGAGCAGGCCACCGACGCTGGCGCCGTAGGCGAGCATCAGCATGATCGCGGCGCCGACGCGCAGCCGCAGCGGATCGAAGTCGATCTCCACCAGGCCGCGCTCCTGCAGCAGCTTGGCGATCACCGCGAGGATGCCCAGCGCCGTGGGCAGCAGCATCGCGACGGTGGCGGTGTTGGACACGAACGCCGAGAGCAGGGCCGTGATGAGGCCGAACGCGATGATCAGCCCCGTCGTCGACCGGCCCACCCTCGGCAGCGCGAGGATGAAGAACGCGAACCGCCGCGCCACGCCGTGCTTGAGCATCGCCTGGGCGAGGATGAACGCCCCGATGAAGGTGAACACGGTGGACGACCCGAACCGCGCGAGGACGTCGTCGGCCGGTTCGACCTGCAGGAACACGATCACGGCCACGCCGAGCAGGCCGCCGATGGGGATCGGTACCGCCTCGGTGACCCACAGGACGACCACGCCGAGCAACACGGCCGCGAGCGTCTTCTGCGCCGGTTCGAGCGGCAACGGCAGCAGCAGGAAGAGGATCGTGATGGCCGGGGCGAGGACGAGCCCGATCGTGCGGCGGCCCTTCTCGAACCGTTCCTCGGCCGGCGAGAGCCGCTGTTCGCCCAGGCTGCGGTAGGTGGCGTGCCCGAGCAGGGCCTTGTCGACGTCGGTACGGACGCGCTCACTCTCCGCGGTCATCCGGCGATCGTGACAC
>Ga0310821_100398_pt1 | contig 22396 bp, 19 predicted proteins | sample P4_ome_FD_201300 | JGI IMG/M metagenome (GOLD analysis project Ga0310821, IMG submission 201300) | Sorghum-adapted microbial communities from Joint BioEnergy Institute, Emeryville, California, United States - P4_Day56_Rep1 | ecosystem: Engineered > Bioreactor > SSF (Solid state fermentation) >...
CCGGCCTGCGCAACCGCGACCCCGAGCGGTACGCGGTCGCCCTCTCCGAGGCCCGCGGTCTGGCGAAGGCGCAGGTCGAGAGCGCCCGCGCCGCGCTGAACGAGATCGGCGGGCTGCACGTCATCCTCACCGAGTTCCCCGCGTCGCTCCGGGTCGAGATGCAGGCGAGGGGCCGTGCGGGTCGCCAGGGCGACTACGGTTCGTCGACGCTGCACCGGTCGCTGGAGGACCCGGTCCTGCAGCAGCCCGGGCGCGGCGAGTACGTCTCGCCGCGCACAGCCGAGGCGGCTCCGGAGGCGGCTCCGAACCCGGCCGCGATGGACGGGCTGTTCGCGCTGACCCGCATGCAGCGCGAGCTCGCGGCTCGGCAGCAGCGCGGGGCCCACCTGCAGGCCCGCACGACCGCACAGGCCCGCTGGTTGAGCCGCTTCGCCTGGGTGCGTAGAGGCCCCGAGCCGGCCAAGGGCGTGCTCGGCGAGGTCGCGGACCGGTCGGAGTTGCCGGGCCTGCCCGCCAACCCCGCGGGGATCGACCTGGCTCAGCTGGCCGCGGCCCGGCTCGGAGACGACATCCCCGGTCTGTCCGAGCAGCAGAACGCCACGCTGCAGGACCTCGTCCGGCACGGCGTCGAGCACGAGACCCGGTCGCCCGAGGTGCAGCAGGCGGCCCGCATCGTCGCGGACCTCATCCCGGCCCGCTCGTTCCAGCCCTACCGCTACACGGACGAGGACCTGGCGCACATCGCCGAGCAGTTCGAGGCGCTCCGCAACGAGCTGCGCGCGTTCGGCCGCGGCGCCGAGCTGCGCGAGGCCCTCGAGCTGGACCACGCCACGTTCGCCGTGACGCTCGTGGCCGCCGCCCAGGTGCTCGCGCTGCGGGAGCAGGACCGGGAGGCCGGCGACGCGGTGCCGGCCCCGGCGCCCCGGATCGACCCGGCCGACCGGCTGCGGCTCGCCGGGCTGTCCGACCGCGAGCTGCAGGCGCTGCTGGACTACGCGGCGGGCCTGCCGGTGGAGGACATCGCGCGCCGGCTCAACGAGCAGAGCGCGATCCCCGTCGACCGGAACACGGCGGTCCAGCCGCACGAGGTCGCCGGCATCGTCGAGCGCGTGGTCGACCGGCTGACCCGGTCGGTCGTCAACAACGCGCTGCTCGGCGGCAGCGAGCCCGCCGGTCGGGGTGTGCGTACCGAGGCGGCGGAGCGCGAGGCGATCCTCGCCGAGCGGGCGGCGCTGGGCATGCTCGCCGAGGCGTTCGGGCTGCACCCCGACGACGTGCGCGAGGCGGCGCGCGACGAGGTGCTGGCCGAAGCAGCCGGGCTGGGCGTGGACGAGCTGCAGGCCCGGATCCGGGCCCAGGTGGTCAGGTCCGGGGCGAACCGGTGGGACCTGCTCGAGCTGTGGAAGGCCGTATCCGACGAGGTCCTCGCCGAGCACGTCGGGATGACGGCGCAGCAGCTCTCGGAGGCGGTCGAGGCGCGGCTCGGTGCCGAGCAGGACCCCGTGGCCGTGCGCGACGAGATCCTCCTCGAGGCCGCCCGGACGCGGGCGGTCGAGGCGGCGGGGACGAACGCCGCGGAGGCCGCGCGGGCCGCGCGGATGACCCTCGACGACCTGCGGCGGGCGGTGCGCGACGAGCTGCTCGCCGAGGCCGCTGCGCTGACCGCCGACGAGGTGTGGGAAACCTTCTCCGACACCGATCTGGCCAAGGCGGTCGGGCTGAGCCCTCGACAGCTGAACCGCCGTGTGCGCGACCGGCTCATCGCCCGGGCCGAGGGCGAGCTGGGCGCCGACGCGCTGCGCCGGGCGGTGGATGACCTGCTCCGTGATGAGACGGCCCGGGACGGCCTGTGGCGGCAGGTGCGCGACGCGCTGCGCGCGGTGCAGGACTTCGACCTGCACCCCGCCGAGCGGGCGGCGCTCTGGCAGCGGGCGGACCGCATCGAGGAGTTCGTCGCCCACCTGCCCGCACGGCACCAGGACCGGGTCTACCGGGCGCTGGTCCGAGCGGGGATCACGTCGATCGCACAGCTCGCCGCGCTCTCCCGCGACCAACTCGCGGACCTCGCGCTGCCCGCCACCACGATCCGCGCCGTCCGCCGCGCGGTCGCGCGGGCCCGGGCCCACGGCTGGGTGCCGGAGCGGCGCGACACCCGCGACCGGCACGTCGCCGCGGAGCTGGCCGCCAACCGGGCGTGGGGCCACGAGGAGCTGCTGGACGCGTTGCACGTCGCCGCCCGGCTGGCTCGGGACCCGAGCCGGGCGGCGACGTTCGGCTGGACGGAGCGGCTGCGGCTGCTGACCGGCGTCGCCGAGCTCCGGGTGCTCGCCGACCTGTTGCCGCCCGCCGCTCGCGACCTGCTCACCAAGGCGGAGGAGAACCGGCTCACCGAGGCCGAGCTCGCCACGCTGGCGGCTTACGGCTCCGGGGTGTTGCGCATGGCCCAGCCGGCCGGGGCCCGCCCGGTGGGCGGGATGAGCCAGTCGGTCGCGTTGCTGGTGCTCGATGCGCACGTGGCAGCCCGGCACGGCCAGGCCCCGATCGAGCCCGGGCAGCAGCCCACCCGGTTCCCCACCCGCATCGCGGCTGGCGCAGGCGCGCTGATCGGTGCCGCGGGCGCCGGGCTCGCGGTGCTGGCCGGAATGGGCGCGGTCGGGGTCACCGCGCTCGGTGTGGTCGGTGCGGCGGGAGCGGGCGCGGTGGTCACCACCGTCTACCTGGTCCGCAACCGCGGCCCGCCGTCCGCGCCGGGGCTTCCGACATCCGTCCCCGCCGGCTTGGCCGCTCGGGGGTGGACGGACCGGGTTCTGATCGGCACCCCGTTGCTGATCATCCCGGTGGCACAGCGTCCGGCGCTGATCGCGCTCGTCGGCGCGGGTCTGATCGGGCTGCCGCTGATCCTCGGCGGCGTGCCCGGAGCGGACCTGGTCACCCTCGGCGCGACGGTCGTCGCCGGCTTCCGGCTCCTCGGCGGCGTGCTGCGGGCCCTGGTGGCCCGACTGCCGACCGCGGAGAGCGGCGCAGCCGGACGCGTCGGACGCGCGGTGCAGCCGGACGCGCCGCGCGGGTTGCTCGGTGTGCTGACCACGGCGAGCCCCGTGCTGGGGACCGCGTTGTGGCTGGCGGTGACCGGCGACACCCTCGTCACGCCGCTCCTGGCGGTGGCCGGTGGGCTGGCCGCCGCGTGGTCGATCGTCGCGATGCACGGCATGGGTAGCCACGAGGCGCGTGGTTCGCCCGCGCTCGGGCGCCGGATCGGCAAGGCCGTGCTCGGCGTGGCCGCCGTCGCGGGCATCCCGGGCGCCGGGCTGTGGTGGGCGATCGAGCACGGCCTGGGGCACCCGCTGGTGCTCGCGGGCGGCGGCGCGGTCGTCGTGGCCGCGATCGCGCTCGCACACCGGTGGACGCACCGCGGGCCGCGCGGCTCGCCGCGCTGGGCTCAGCGGATCGGCACGGCTGTCGCCGCCGCCGCGTTGCTCGGCACGCTGGGTCTGTCGCTGTTCGGGTCGGCGAGCCGGCCGGAGGCGCCGGCGCGCGATCAGCACGCGGTCGTGCGGCTCGAGGTGGTCCGGGTCAGCGCGGGCACCGTGTTGGAGCTGCCGGCGCGCGATGCGTCCGCGACGCAGAGCGGCCGCGAGGTCGTGACCCAGCCGAACGACTCGGTGGCGAGGCTGGCGGATGGCCTCGGCACGACCCGCGGCGCGGTGCGCGAGGCGATCCTGCGGGCCAACCCGGGGATGACCCTGCCGAAGAGCGACCACACGCTGCTGCCGGCGGGCACCCGGTTCACCGCGCCCGCAGGCACCGGGGACACCTGGGCGACCCAGGTTGACGACAACCTGACCTGGATCGCCCACCGGTTCGGGCTGCGCGCCTGGATCGACATCGCCGACGCGAACCGCGACCGGCTCGCGGGCCGCGACGTCGACCTGATCCACCCGGGCGAGAACTGGGACGTGCCGGGCGCTGCCTCGCCGTCGCCGGAACCGACCGTGCCGACGACGCCGCCGACGACCGGGCCGACCACCCCGCCGACCGGGCCGATCACGCCGCCGGCGACGCCGGCGACGCCGCCGTCGCCGCTGTCCAGCGAGCCGACCACGGCGCCGACGCCCACGCCGTCGCAGACGCCGACGACCGGCCCGGAGACCTCGACGTCGACCCCGGGCGCGTCGCCGTCGCCGGTCGGACGGGTCGTGTTGCTCGTCGTCGGCGGCGCGGCCGCCGTGCTCGCGGCCGGGTTCGGCGTGTGGGCGCTGCTGCGCCGGATGCGGTCGTGGAGCGCCGTCGACGTCGTCGGTTCCCTGACCGGGGCCCGGGACGGGATCCGCCGGGGTGCTGCGGCGTTCTGGGGTACGCCGATGGGGCCGGGCCGGGCCCGCGCCGCCGTCCGCGTGGGTGGCGGGTTCGGGTTCGCCGGCGGGGTCGCGCTCGCCGTGGTCGGCGCGGGCACCGCGGCGACGGTCGCCGGTGTGGTCGTCGCGGGTGCGGCGGTGCTGGCGCTGTTGCGCTCGAAGTGGACGCCGCAGCAGATCCGGGCGCCCACCCGCGCCGAGCTCGGCGCCGCGTTCGGGCGCGTCCGCGCGGCCGTGGCGGCGTGGGGTTCGGCGCTCGCCGCGTGGGGCCGCTCGGTCCGCGACGGTTGGCCGATCGAGTGGACGGTGACCTACTGGAAGGTCGCCGTCCAGTTGGCGGCCCAGCAGCTGTGGGACCGGACCAGGCGGGTCGCCGGTGTGGTGTTCAGCCCGGCCGGGCTGGTGCACATCGCCGTGGGTGCGGTGTTCGTCGCCGCCACCGGGGCCCAGCTGGTGTGGGCGCTGCCCACGATCAGCGCGATGGTGGCGTTCCAGGTGCGCGGCACGCTCAACACGTTCAAGGACCTGCTGTCGAAGAACGAGTGGGTGCAGCGGGGCCTGCTGGCGGCGATCGCCGCGACGCTGTCGGTGAACCTGCCGCTGCACCTGCGGGGTGTGCTGAACCACGCGGCGCCGGACGCGTTCCAGGTGATCGCCGGGCTGTTCGGCGTCACGGCGGTGACCACGGTGATCGGCACGCTCGCGATGCTCGCGGCACTGTTCACCCCGTCGTCGCCGGACAAGGGCCCGCTCGCGAAGCGGTGGGACCGGATGGCCGACCGCCTCGCGACGATCGGGGCGACGACGACGCTGGTGTCGATCCCGTTCTTGATCTACGCGGTGCTCGCCCACCCGAGCTTCGACGGGATCGTCAACATCCACCCGGTCGTGCTGGGCCTGGTGCTGGCCACGTTCACCGGGTTCGGCGGCGAGGCGCTGCTGCACCTGGCCGGGAAGGTGACCAAGTGGTCGCCGCCGGCGAGGCTGGTCAAGTTCTTCTCGGTCTACTCGGCCGCGACGATCGCCGCGTACGGGATGATCTACCAGCTGCGCCACCTGCCGCTGCTGATCTCGGTGACCGGTGCGCTGACGCTGGGCGGGCTCGCGCACTGGGTGCTGACCCGGCCGCACCTGTCGCCCCGCGCGAAGGTCGGGCACACGCTGGCGGGCGCGGCGCTCACGGGGGTGAACGCGCTGGCGGCGGCCGCGTTGTTCCTCGGCTGGCCCGCGCTGCCCACCGCGGTGGCGATCACGACCGGCGTGGTCGGTGTCCTCGCCACCCTGGCCTGGGCGTGGAGCATCCGCGGCCCGCCGAGCGGACCGAGCGGTCCCACGACACCCGACACCGGCACGCCGCGGCCGACCGGCCCGTCGTCGACGTCCCCGACGACCGGCGGCGCCGCGCCGCCGACGGAGAAGCCGGGTGGGAAGCCGGCGGCGGAGTCGACCGGCAGGCCCACCGAGTAGCCGATCGAGCGCGGCTCCCTGCGCCGGAGGCTGGGCGCGGCTCGGCGGCGGCGCCCGCGAGGCCGGCGGGTCGGCCGAGCGGGCGGCAGTGCGGGAAGCCGAGGAGGAAGGCGGTCTCCACCCGTCGTGTGTACACGATCCCCGGATCGTTCCTCGACGATCACGGCGATCGGGGGTTCACCACGGTGTTCGCGGTGGTGAACGCGCGTGACACCGGGTTCCGGCGCAGCCGGGAGACCAGCCGGCTCGAATGGATCCGGCGCGACCGGGCGGCCACGCTCGACCTGCGCCCCGGCCTCGCGGCCACGTGGAACGAGCTCGTGCACGTCGTCCTCGGGCGGTACTCCTGACGACGGCCCGAGAAGAACGCGGCGGTGTGCGCGGACGCCCGCGCACACCGCCGCCGTGGTCGTCGGAAGGTGGTGTCAGCTCTCGATCGGCTCGAGCACGAAGACGGGGATCTCCCGCGTGGTCTTCTTCTGGTACTCGGCGTAGTCCGGGTAGGCCGCGACGGCCCGCTCCCACCAGACCGCCTTCTCCTCCCCGGTGACCTCGCGCGCCTTGTAGTCGCGCCACACCGTGCCGTCCTGCAGCTCGACGTGCGGGTTGGCCTTGACGTTGTAGTACCAGACCGGGTTCTTCGGAGCGCCGCCGAGCGAGGCGACGATGGCGTACTTGCCCTCGTGCTCGACGCGCATCAGCGGCACCTTGCGGAGCTTGCCGCTCTTCGCTCCCCGCGTCGTGAGCAGGACGACGGGCCGCCCCTTGATGTCGACGCTCTCCGTCGTCCCGGTTTCGAGAATCTTCTGCGTCTGCTCCCGGACCCAGGGGGTCGGGCTGATCTCGGTCTCACCCTCGAGTGGCATGTCGTGACCAACGGCGCCGGAGCGCCGGATCTTCCCCTCCGCCCGCGGACGGGTTACCGTCGGGCGGCCGGGAGCTCGCAGCAGCGGGCTGAGAGGGTGGCTGGGGCGCCGCCGACCGCAGGAACCTGTCCGGGTAATGCCGGCGTAGGGAGGCGAGATCATGGAGCCCACCGTGGGCACCACACCCCCGACCGTCATGACGATCGCGGGCACCGACTCCGGCGGCGGCGCCGGCGTTGCGGCGGACCTGCGGGCGATGGCGGCCTGCGGGGCGCACGGATGCGTGGCGGTCACCGCGGTCACGGTGCAGAACAGCGTCGGGGTCACCGGCGTGCACCCGATCCCGCCGGAGACGGTGGCCGCCCAGATCGAGTCGGTGGCGGGCGACATCACCCTCCACGCGGTGAAGACCGGCATGCTGGCGAACGCCCCGATCATCGAGGCGATCGTCGGGGCGTGCGACCGCGTGGGCATCGGCGGTGACGGCGTGCCGCTGGTGATCGACCCGGTCGCCGCGTCGATGCACGGCGACCCGCTGCTCGCCGACTCGGCCCTCGACGCCTACCGCACGCTGCTGTTCCCCCGCGCCGTGCTGGTCACACCGAACCTCGACGAGGTGCGGCTGCTCGCCGGGGTCGACGTGCGCGACCGCGCGGGCCAGTACGAGGCGGCCAAGGTGATGCACGCGTTCGGGTCGCGGTACGTGCTGGTCAAGGGCGGGCACCTGGGTGAGGACGGCGACGTGTGCGTCGACCTGCTCTACGACGGCCACACCTTCACCGAGCTGCCCGGGCCGCGGTTCGACACCGGCAACACCCACGGCGGCGGCGACAACATGGCCGCGGCGATCGCCTCCGGGCTCGCGCGCGGCATGTCCGTGCCGGAGGCGGTGGCGTTCGGCAAGCGCTACATCGTCGAGGGCGTGCGCCACTCCTACCCGCTCGGCACCGGCCACGGTCCGATCTCGTCGCTGTGGGCGGTCCGCAGGTGGTGGGAGGAGACCGCCTGACGCCCCGGGCGGTCGGGTGCCGGGGTCGGTCGGCGTCAGGGATGTGGCTTTCCTGAAGGTGGGCGTCAGGAATGTGGCTTTCCTGAACTGCTGTGTCCAGCGCGAGCCGCCCGTGCCCGCGCTGCCGCCCACGATCGGCCGACCCCGGGTGAGCGCCCGGTTGCGGTGCGCGACCGGCGGCGCGGCACCCTGGTCGTCAGATCAGGTTCCGCCTCGCGGAAGCACCGTCTCGGTGCAGGCGGTGGGCGAGCCGGAGGGCTAGCATCCCCGGCGATGAGCATCATGGGCACGCGCGTGGTCCGCACAGAGGATCCGGTGTTCCTCTCCCGGGGCGCGACCTACACCGACGACCTGACCGACGAGCGGTTGACCGGTGCCCTGCACCTCACGCTCGTCAGATCCCCGATGGCACACGCCCGGATCACGGGCATCGACGTCGAGGCGGCGAAGGCCGCGCCCGGCGTCGTCGACGTGATCACCGGCGCCGACCTCGACTTCGGGCCGGCGCTGATGTTCCCGGCGGCGAACAAGGCGATGGTCCGCTCCTTCCTCGCCAAGGACCGGGTGCGGTTCGTGGGCGAGCCGGTCGCGGCCGTCCTCACCGAGCACCCGTACCAGGGGCCGGACGCCGCCGAGCTGGTGGAGGTCGACTACGACCCGCTGCCGGCCGTCGTCGGGCTGAAGGAGTCGGCGAAGGACGAGGTCCTCCTGTTCGAGGAGGCCGGGACGAACGTCGCGCTGGCGTTCGAGGACGGCCCCTTCGACGACCACCTCTTCGACGACTGCGAGGTGGTGGTCACCCGCGAGATCGTCAACCAGCGGCTGGCCGCCGCCCCGCTCGAGACGCGGGCCGCCGCGGCCGCCTGGGGCGACGACGGGCGGCTCACCCTGTTCGCGTCCACCCAGAACGCGCAGATGGCCCGCGACGAGGTGGCGGGCTGGCTCGGGATCGAGCCGTCCCAGGTCCACGTCATCCTCCCCGACGTCGGCGGCGGGTTCGGCGCGAAGATCGGCGCCGACCCCACGTTCGCGCTCGTGGCGTGGCTCGCGAAGCGGGCCGGGCGCCCGGTCCGCTGGACCGAGACCCGGTCGGAGAACATGACCGGGATGCTGCAGGGCCGCGGCCAGCTGCAGACGATCACGATCGGCGGGCGCCGCGACGGCACCGTCCTCGCCTACCGCCTCGACGTGCTCGCCGACGCGGGCGCCTACCCGTCGCTCGGCACGTTCCTGCCGTTCTTCACCCGGCAGATGGCGCCGGGCGTCTACGACATCCCGAAGGTCGAGTCGCGGGCCAAGGTGCTGGTCACCAACACCACGCCCACCGGCGCGTACCGCGGCGCGGGCCGCCCGGAGGCCACCGCGGCGATCGAGCGGGCGATGGACCTGTTCGCGGCCGAGATCGGGATGGACCCGGCCGAGGTGCGCAAGCGCAACGTCGTGCCGCCCGACAAGTTCCCGTTCACCACGAAGGGCGGGGCCGTCTACGACACGGGCGAGTACGCGAAGGCGATCGACCGGGTCCTGGAGGCGGCCGGGTACGCCGAGCTGCGGGCCGAGCAGGCCCGCAGGCGCGAGCGCGGCGACGTCGTGCAGCTGGGCATCGGCGTGTCCGCGTACGTGGAGATCACCGGCGGCGGCGAGTTCCGCGAGGACGCCTCGGTCGAGGTGCACCCGGACGGGACGGTCACCGTGCTCACCGGGACCTCCCCGCACGGCCAGGGCCACGCGACGGCGTGGGCCATGCTCGCGAGCGAGCACCTCGGCATCCCGATCGAGAAGATCACCGTCAAGCACGGCGACACCGACCTGATCCCGCGCGGTGCGGGCACGATGGGCTCGCGGAGCCTGCAGACCGGCGGCGTCGCGGTGTACCAGGCGGCGGGCCAGCTGGTGGAGATCGCCAAGCAGCGCGCGGCCGACCTGCTCGAGGCGAACGTCGACGACCTCGAGGTCGCCGAGGGCCGGGTCGTCGTGAAGGGCACCGGCACGGGCGTGGACCTCGCGGAGCTGGCCGCGAAGGAGCAGCTGCGCGTCGACACCTCGTTCGACAGCGGTGCCGCGACGTTCCCGTTCGGGGCGCACGTCGCGGTGGTCGAGGTCGACACCGAGTCCGGCAAGGCGGTCGTCGACCGGATCGTCACCGTCGACGACGCCGGCCCGGTGCTCAACCCGCTGCTGGCCGAGGGCCAGCGCCACGGCGGCATCGCGCAGGGCATCTCGCAGGCCCTGTACGAGGAGGTCCTCTACGACGCCGACGGCAACCCGCTCACGGGCACGTTCGCCGACTACGAGTTCCCGTCCGCGGCGGAGCTGCCGAGCTTCACGCTGGAGCACATGGAGACGCCCACACCGCTGAACCCGATCGGCGCGAAGGGCATCGGCGAGGCGGGCACCATCGGTGCCACCCCCGCCGTGCAGAGCGCGGTGATCGACGCGGTGTCCCACCTCGGCGTCCGCCACATCGACATGCCGACCACACCGCAGCGGGTCTGGGAAGCGATCCAGGCCGCCGGAGGCGCGAAATGACAGAGAAGGTCCAGATCACCGTCAACGGGCAGCCGACCAGCGCCGAGGTCGAGCCGCGGCTGCTGCTCGTGCACTACCTGCGCGACGTCGTCGGGCTCAAGGCCACCAACGTCGGCTGCGACACGACCTCCTGCGGTGCCTGCACCGTGCTGCTGGACGGCGAGTCGGTCAAGTCGTGCACGGTGCTCGCCGTGCAGGCCGACCAGCAGTCGGTCACCACGATGGAGGGGCTCTCGCCCGACCCGGAGCACCTGCACCCGGTGGCCGCGGCGTTCCGCGCCGAGCACGGCCTGCAGTGCGGCTTCTGCACGCCCGGCATGGTGATGGCCGCGGTGAGCCTGCTGAAGGAGAACCCGCACCCCACCGAGAAGGACGTGCGCGAGGGCCTCGAGGGCAACCTCTGCCGCTGCACCGGCTATCACAACATCGTCCGCGCGGTGCTGGCCGCGGCGGGCGACGACCCGGCGAAGGCCGAGGACTCGCCCGCCGAGCTCGCCGCGCCCGGCTTCTCCACCGGGAGCTCCGCATGATCCCCGTCGGATTCGACTACGCGCGCCCCGAGTCCGTGGACGGGGCCCTCGCCCTGCTGGAGGAGCACGGCGAGGACGCCACGCTGCTCGCGGGCGGGCACTCGCTGCTGCCGGTCATGAAGCTGCGGCTGGCCGCGCCCGAGCTGATCATCGACATCGGCAAGCTCACCGAGCTGCAGTACATCCGGGTCGACGGCGACGAGGTCGCGATCGGCGCGGGGACCCGCCACCACGCGATCGCGGTGTCGGACGTGCTCGCCGCGGAGTGCCCGCTGCTGCCCGCCGTCGCTCGCACGGTCGGCGACCCGCAGGTGCGCCACCGCGGCACCATCGGCGGCTCGCTCGCGCACGCCGACCCGGCCTCCGACCTGCCGGCCGCTGTGCTCGCGCTCGGCGGGACGGTCGTGCTGCGCAGCCCGCGCGGCCAGCGGCAGGTGCCGATCACCGGCTTCTACACCGGCGTGTTCTCCTCGGTGAAGGAACCCGACGAGCTGATCGTCGAGGTCCGGGTGCCGCGCACCGGCGGCGCGGGCTGGGCGTACGAGAAGTTCACCCGGCGTGCGATCGACTGGGCGGTCGTCGGGGTCGCGGTCGTCGACGGCCGGGTCGGCCTGGTCAACATGGGGCCCACCCCGCTGCGGGCCTCGCAGACCGAGGCCGCGCTCGCTGACGGCGCCTCGATCGAGGAGGCCGCGGCGCTGGCCGACCAGCGCACCGAGCCGCCGTCGGATTCGGCCGCCACCGCGGAGTACCGGCGTCACCTAGCGCGCGTGCTCACGCGCCGGGCGCTCACCACTGCCGCCAACGGGTGACGCACATCCGGGTCGAAGTTTCCCGGTTCCGTGCGTAACTGCCCCGTACGGGGGAAAGACTTCGGTATGGCCCCCGACGAGGCTGTTGCGTTCGGCGACGCTCCCCGCGTCGTCGCCGGTCGTTACGAACTCGGGTCCGTGCTCGGCGCCGGATCGTCCGCCGTCGTGCACCGGGCCCGTGACCTGCGGCGAGGCGTCGAGGTAGCGATCAAGTGCTTCCGGCCGGGCGGGTCGGAGCGAGACCTGCGCCAGCAGCGCCAGGAGATGGAGCTGCTGGCCCGGCTCGACCATCCGGGGCTCGTCCGGTTGCACGACGGCGGGCTCGTGGACGACTGCCCGTTCGTCGTGACCGACCTGGTGGAGGGGCCGACCCTGGCCGAGCGCATCGCCTCGGGGCCACCGCTGGCTCCCGGGGCGGTGCGCCGCCTCGGCGCCCAGCTCGCCGACGCGCTGGCCTACGTGCACGCGGCCGGCATCGTCCACCGCGACGTGAAGCCGGCCAACGTGCTGCTCGGCAGCGGCGGGCGCCCGTGCCTGGCCGACTTCGGCATCGCCCGCGCGCTCGAGGCCACCGCCGCCACCGCCGACGGCTGCGTCGTGGGCACGGCCGCCTACCTCGCGCCCGAGCAGGTGCGCGGGGAGCACGTCGCCCCGGCCACCGACGTGTACGCGCTGGGCCTGGTGTTGCTGGAGGCGTTGACGGGGCGGCGGGAGTACCCCGGTGCGGCCGTCGAGTCGGCCACTGCGCGGCTGCACCGCCCGCCCGCGGTGCCCGACGGCCTGCCGGCCGGGCTCACCTCCGTCCTGCGGGCGATGACCCAGGACGACCCGCTGCGCAGGCCGCCCGCGGCCGCCGTGGCGTCCGCGCTGTCGGCCGACCCGGCCTCGCCCGCCGCCTCGCTCGGGCTGGAGTCCCCGCCGCGGGCGCGGGTGGGCCGCCACGGGCGGCACCGCCTCGGCCGTCCCGGGGCACGCCCGGTGTCGCGCATCGCCCTCGCGGCGCTCACCGCGCTCGTCGCGATGCTCGCGGTCGCCGCGGCGCCCGCCGCGCCGCCGCTCAGCGCGGCGGCCGACGTCACCGACGCGATCGGCCTCTCGGCCCGCCTGCGCTGAGGCCATCCCTTTCCGACGAACGGCGCGTTCGTCGGATAGGTGCCGACGGGCGCGCCGTTCGTCGGAACGGAGTGAGCCGGCTCAGCGGAGTCTCAGCCGACCCGCTGGTGACGGCCCGGGTGCCGGCTAGCCTGTGATCAGCAGAACCGATCGAGGACCGCGCCCATGTCCGTCAAGCCGTCAGCTGCGCTCACGGTGGTCTTCGTCGTGATCGGCGTGATCACGGCGACCCCGGTCCTCGCCCTCGCCGACCCAGAGGTCCTGCGCTGGACCTACGGGGTCACCGATCCCGATCCCATGACGCTCGCGCTGCTCCAGCACCGCGGGGTCCTGCAGCTGGCGCTCGGCGCCGCTCTGGTCTGGGCCGGCCTGTTCGCGCCCGCCCGGGTGCCCGTCGCCGTGGGCGCGTCCGTCACCAAGGGGACGTTCCTCGCGCTCCTCCTCCCGCACCCCGCCCTGCGGGAGGACGTGACGCCGTTCAGCGTCGTGTTCGATGCCGCGTGCCTGGTCTTCTTCGCCGCCTTCCTGGCGGCGACGGCCCGGGCCCGCCGGATCGGTGCGCGGTCTTCCGCGCCGGCTGCAGGCGCCCGCACGCGCTGAGCCCCACCCCTTCCTCCGACGAACGGCGCGTTCGTCGGACAGGTACCGACGGGCGCGCCGTTCCTCGGGAACGGGACGGGGCCTCAGTCCACCAGGCCTGCGTCCTGGGCGGCGATCGCCGCCTGCACCCGGGAGCGCAGGCCCAGCTTGGTGAGCACCCGCGAGACGTGGGTCTTCGTCGTGGCCTCGGTGATCACCAGCTCCTTGGCGATCTCCGCATTGGACATCCCCCGGCCCAGGCAGGCGAGCACGTCCCGCTCCCGCGGGGTGAGCTCGTCGAAGCCCGGCGGGAGGACCGGCTTGCGGGCGGGCGCGGCGAGCCGGGAGATCACCCGGCGGGTCACCTCGGGGGCGAGCACGCCGTCGCCCCTCGCCACGGCGCGCACGGCCGCGAGCAGGGCGGGCGCCTCCACCGATTTGAGCAGGAAGCCCGCCGCGCCCGCGGCGAGGGCCGAGTCGACGTACTCGTCGAGGTCGAACGTGGTGAGCACGAGCACCTCGCACACCGAGTCCGCGACGAGCCGCCGCGTCGCCTCGATCCCGTCGATGCCGGGCATGCGGATGTCCATGAGCACGACGTCCGGCTTGCGCTCGCGGGCCATGGCCACGGTCGCCAGGCCGTCGGCCGCCTCGCCGACCACCGTGATGTCCGGCGCGGAGTCGAGGATCATCACCAGCCCGGTGCGGATCGCAGCCTGGTCGTCGGCCACGACCACGCGGACGGTCTCGCCGGTCATCGGGCCGCCCCCGCCGGGGCGCGCACCGGCAGCGCCGCCCGCACGCGCCAGCGGTCGCCGTCCGGGCCCGCGGTGATGGTGCCGCCCACGGCGTCGGCGCGCTCGCGCAGGCCGAGCAGCCCCGTGCCGGTGCCGTCGCCCGACGGGGCCCCGGGCACCAGGTCGTTCTCGATGTCGATCACCAGTTCTCCGTCGTGGACGTCCAGGCGCAGGCGGACCCGGCTGCGCGGGGCGTGCTTGGCGGCGTTCGTCAGGGATTCCTGCACGATCCGGAACGCGGCCAGGTCGACGGCGGCGGGCAGCTCGGCCGCCTCGCCGCGGGCGTCCTCCACCTCGATGCGCAGGCCGGTGCCCGCGGCTGACTCGAGGAGCGCGTCGAGCCGGTCGAGCCCGGCAGGCGCGGTGCGGGGGTCGGCGTCGGCCGCGCCGCCCGCCCGCAGCAGGCCGATCATCGTGCGCATCTCGGCGAGCGACGCCACGCTGTCGCGGCGCACCGACTGCAACACGCGCCGCAGCACGGCCGGGTCGGGGTCGGGCAGGTTGAGCGCCGCCTCGGACTGGATCGCGATGCCCGAGAGCTGGCCGGCGATCACGTCGTGCAGGTCGCGGGCCATCCGCGCCCGCTCGGCCGCCACCGCGGCGGCCCGGTCCAGCTCGGCCATCCGGGCCGCCTGCTCGGCGCGTCCCCGCTCGGCGTCGGCCCGCTCGCGGTGCAGGCGCACCTCGCGGCCCCACAGCACGGGCACCGCGAGCACCAGGCCGAGGTTCAGGGCGACGAGGAGGGCCGCGCGGGCGCCTTCGGCGACGAGGCTGACGAGCGCCGCGCCACCGGCCACGGCCGCGGTCGCGCCCGCCACCGTCCAGCTCAACCGCTCCGAGGTGTGCAGGACCGCGCAGTAGAGCAGGTCGCCCAGCACCAGCATCAGCGCGAGCGGCACGACGCCCAGCAGGATCATCGCGACCAGCACGCCGCAGGCGACCACCAGCCCGAGCACGGGCCGGGCTCGGCGCTGGGTCTGGCCGAGCGCGGCGACGACGAGCAGCGCCGCCACCGCCCACAGCGGTGGGGCGGGGACGTCGCTCCAGCGGATCGCGACGTCGGGGGCGGCCAGGTACAGCAGCACGCCCACGGCGAAGAACCCGCCCGCGTGGAGCAGGTCCGTGTGCCGCTCCAGCCAGCCCGTCACGGCGCCCATTGAACACGCGACGGCGCCGGTCCGCGTCGATCGAAGGTGGTACGCACCGCCCGGCGAGTCGCGCTCTGGCTGCGGGCGAGTCGCGGGCTCGGTGTGGGCGAGTCGCGCTGCGGGTGCGGGCGAGTCGCGCCTTGGGGCCCGGCGAGTCGCGGGCTCGGTGCGGCCGGCCCGGATCGGTCGAAGGGTGTACGCCGGGGTCGATCGCGCGCCCGACGACGCGACGGCGCGGTCCCACGATGCTCGGCCCATGCCGGTGATCACCGAACGGGGGCGGATCGACGCGCTCGACGTCCTGCGGGGCGTCGCCATCCTCGGGACGTTCGCGACGAACGTCTGGCTCTTCGCGGAGCCAGGCGGGCCGATCGCCTACCTCGGCGCGGCGCTCACCGACGTCGGCGTGGTCGAGACGGCGCTGCGGACGCTCAGCAACGGCAAGTTCCTCGCGCTGCTCACGCTGCTGTTCGGGGTGGGGATCGAGCTGCAGTACCGGTCGGCCGTGCGGCGGGGCGACCCGTGGCCCGGCCGGTACCCGGTGCGGGCCGCGGTCCTGCTCGTCGAGGGCCTCGTCCACTACGTCCTGGTGTTCGAGTTCGACGTGCTGATGGGCTACGCGATCGCCTCGTTCCTGGTGGCGTACCTGGTGGGGCGCAGCGAGCGGGTCGTGCGGGCGTGGGTGGGCGCGGTCGGCGCGGTGTACGTCGCCGCGCTGCTCGCGCTCACGGCCCTGCTGCTGGTGACCCCGGGCCCGCCCGCCTCCGGCGGCGCCTCCGACCCGGCGCTCACGGCCAGCTGGCCGGAGCAGGTCCGGCTGCGTCTGGAGCACTTCGCGCTGCTGCGCGCGGAGCTGGTGCTGATCGTGCCCTCGGCGGTCGTGCTCTTCCTCGTCGGCTCCCGGATGGTCCGTGCGGGCGCGTTCACCGAGGCAGGTACGCGCATCCGGCGCAGGCTCACCGCCGTCGGCTTCGGCGTCGGGCTCCCGCTGAACGCCCTCACGGCGCTCGGCGGACCGGACCTGTTCCTCCTGGACCGTTACCTCGTCCCACCGCTGGTCGCGCTGGGCCTGCTCGGGCTCGGCACGTCGCTCGTGCTGCGGGCCCGCCGCGCGCCCGGCCCGCTCCGGTGCGGGCTCACGGCGGTCGGCCGCACCGCGCTCTCCTGCTACGTCCTGCAGAACGTGCTCGCCGCGGCGCTCTGCTACGGCTGGGGCCTGGGGCTCGCCGAGCGGTTCGCGGGCGCGGGGCCGTGGTTCGCGGTCGCGCTGTGGGCAGGCGTCTCGGCCCTCCTGCTGGTCGCCGCGCCGCTCTGGCTGCGCCGCGCGGACCGTGGCCCGCTCGAGCTCGTCGTGCACCGCCTCATCGCCGGGCGGCGCGCGCCCGCCGGGGTCAGCGGCCGGGCAGGGTCGGGGCGGTGAAGGTGCCGTCCTCGCCCGGCCGGTAGGGCAGGGTCGCGGTCACCGCCGAGGCCGGGACCGGGCCGTACGCGTGCGGGAAGCGCATCGACGCGGGATCCCCCGGCACCCCGGGCTCCCAGCGGACCTCGACGCCGATCCGTGCCGGGTCGATCACCAGCAGCAGGATGTCGGACCGGCCCTTGAACAGGCGGTTCGCCGGGAGGGAGACCTGCTCCGGCGTCGAGAGGTGGACGAACCCGGCCTCGGCCAGCGACGGCGGGGCGATCACGCCGGCCGCGCGGGCGGCCTCCCACTCCCCGGCGGTGCACATGTGCAACAGGACGTCGGACTCCACCGGTGCAGTCTGCCGGGCCTTGTCTTTGACACGACGTGTCAATTATCGTCCGCCACATCCCCAGCCGCCGTCCCGCCAGGAGGTTGCGCATGTCGCCCACCAGCGAGTCCCAGGCCGCCGAGGAGCCGGTCGTCGAGGAGAGCCTCGTCGAGGAGGTCTCGATCGACGGCATGTGCGGTGTCTACTGACGGCCCGGTCTTCAACCCGGAGCTGCCGCACCGCTGCAGCCCACAGGTGGCGTTGCGCCCCGAGCCGTTCGGGGCGCTCGTCTACCACTTCGGCACCCGCAGGCTGTCGTTCCTGAAGACGCCCCAGCTGGTCGAGGTCGTCTCCGGCCTGGAACGGCACCCGTCCGTGCACGCCGCCATCGAGGCGGCGGGCGTCGAGGAGGCGCAGCGGCCCGCCTACCTGCGGGCGCTCGCCGGCCTCGCCGCGAACGGGACCATCGAGGAGCGACCGTGAAGCTGGTGGAGCACTTCCAATACGGCCTGAACTCCCCGATCTGCCTCACCTGGGAGCTCACCTACGCCTGCAACCTCGCGTGCGTGCACTGCCTGTCGTCGTCGGGACGGCGCGACCCGCGCGAGCTCACCACCGCCGAGGCGAAGGCGGTGATCGACGAGCTGCAGCGGATGCAGGTCTTCTACGTCAACATCGGCGGCGGCGAGCCGACCGTCCGCCCCGACTTCTGGGAGCTCGTCGACTACGCCGTCACCCACGACGTCGGCGTCAAGTTCTCCACAAACGGGATCAAGCTCGACGAGGCGCGCGCCGCGCAGCTCGCCGCCACCGACTACGTCGACGTCCAGATCTCCCTCGACGGCGCCACGCCCGAGGTCAACGACCACGTGCGCGGCCCCGGCTCCTACGCCACCGCGATCAGGGCGCTGGAGAACCTGGCCGCGGCCGGGTTCGGAAAGCCCAAGATCAGCGTCGTCGTGACCCGGCAGAACGTCGACCAGCTCGACGAGTTCAAGGCGATCGCCGACCGGTTCGGCGCGCAGCTGCGCATCACCCGGCTGCGGCCGTCGGGCCGCGGCGCGGACGTGTGGGACGAGCTGCACCCCACCGCCGAGCAGCAGCGGCAGCTCTACGACTGGCTCGTCGCGCACGGGGAGGACGTGCTCACCGGCGACTCGTTCTTCCACCTCTCCGCCTACGGGGAGGCGCTGCCCGGGCTGAACCTGTGCGGCGCGGGGCGGGTGGTCTGCCTGATCGACCCGGTCGGCGACGTCTACGCCTGCCCGTTCGCGATCCACGAGAACTTCCTCGCGGGCAACGTCCGGTCGCCGGGCGGGTTCGAGGCGGTGTGGCGCACCTCGGAGCTCTTCGCCGAGCTCCGGCGGCCCCAGACCGGCGGCGCGTGCCGCAGCTGCGGCTTCTACGACTCCTGCCAGGGCGGCTGCATGGCCGCGAAGTTCTTCACCGGCCTCCCGCTCGACGGGCCCGACCCGGAGTGCGTCCGCGGGTTGGGCGAGCAGGCCCTCGCGGCGCGCGGCCCGGACACGGTGATCCCGAAGTCGGACGTCGACCACTCCCGCTCGGCGCCGCGCAACTCCCGCGGCCCCGTGCCGGTGACGATCGGGATGCGCCCGGACCGGGCGTGCGACGAGAACCCGCTCGCGGGCCTGAAGGTCCCGGTCGCGGGCCGCTGAGCACCTCGGTGGCGGCGACGCTCGGCGGGCTGGCCTGGCCCGACGTGCCCGCCGCCACGGTGCTGGTCCCGCTCGGGGCGTGCGAGCAGCACGGGCCGCACCTGCCGCTCGACACCGACCTGCGGATCGCCGCCGCCGTGGCCCGTCGCGCCGCCGCGGGCGACGATGCGCTGCTGGTGGCGCCGCCGCTCGCCTACGGGGCGTCCGGTGAGCACGAGGGTTTCCCCGGCACGCTGTCGATCGGGCACGACGCGCTCCGTGCGGTGCTCGTGGAGCTGGGCCGCTCGGCGTTCCGGTGGGTGCACCGGCTCGTGTTCGTCAACGGGCACGGCGGGAACCTGCCGACGGTCCCGGACGCGGTGGCGCAGCTGCGGGCCGAGGGCCGGGACGCCGCGTGGTGGCCGTGTGCCGTGGCGGGCGGGGACGCGCACGCGGGGCGCACCGAGACGGCCGTCCTGCTCGCCCTCGACCCCGCCGCGGTCCGGGTGGACGCGGCCGAGCCGGGCGCGACCGCCCCGCTCGCGCAGCTGCTCCCCGCGCTGCGGGACGGGGGCGTGGCGGCGGTGAGTCCCAACGGCGTGCTCGGCGACCCCACCGGCGCCACGGCGGCCGAGGGCGAGCGGGTGCTGCGCGAGCTGGCCGCGGCCCTGCGCGATCGGGTCACCCGGTGGGCGCCGGACGGGACCGGTCGCCTCGCCTAGCGCGGGGTCAGGCCGCGCGCGGAACCTGCTCGGACTCGGCGTCGCGGACGGTCATCAGGTAGAGGCGCCGGTCCAGCAGCCGGTCGACGTCCTGCCGCGCCGCCGCCTTGAGCCGCGGGGTGAGCCCGGAGCGGGGCCCGGCGTGGTCCCAGCGCTCGGCGATGTGCCGGTCGACGCTGGCGATGTCCGGGCACGGGAACCGGTAGCCGGGCAGCACGCTGGCGACGGTGTCGATGGGATCGGGGGCGTCGGATGCGTACAACATGGGCCACACCTGTGGGAGCGAGGAGGCGGGGGAGCGGCGCTGGTCCACTTGACAGAAAATGCTACGGCGCCGTTCCGGCTCGGAAATGCGCAGGTGAGGAGGGTCACCGTTCGATTCACGCCGCGGGGAGCGCGTCGTGACGGACGCGTGGCGCCGGTCCAGGAGCAGCTCGTGCGGCCCCGTCCGGCCACCCGATCGACACCTCGCGGGCACGAGCAGCTCGGGCGGGCACCGTCGTGCCGCGCAGCACGGGCACGAGCCCCGCGCCCCGCAGGCCGTGCCCTGCGGAGCCCGCTCGACCCCGGCGGAGTCGAAGCCGTGGCAGCCGATGAGGCGGGTCGCCTCGTCGCGGCGCGCACCGACACCGGGAGACCCTCGACGCGCTGGTCGAACTGCGGCGGACCCGCCGCGGCGAGCGCCTATCCCGTCACCGTGACGGGAACGCCCCCCGGCACGGCGCGCAGCCGGTGGACGCGCACCTCCCGCGCGCCGCGCGACGACCGGGCGCTCGATCCGGCCCTGCGGCAGCACCGGCCCGCCCGCCACCGGCGGAGGGGAGCTGCGGCTGGTGCCACGAGGCCACCCGGTCCGGTCCGCTGCCGATCGGGTGGATCCGCACGTGGCGGGAGACGTGGTTGTCGGCGACGCCCGCGCACGGCGGTGGGCCCGGTGCGGGTGGAGCAGGCGAACCTGGGCGTGGGGCGGGTCGGGTTCGCCGCCGTCGGCGTCCCACGGGTTCAGGTGGCCGCGGTCGTGCACGCGCACCGGGCCATCCACGGCCGGTGGTCTGCACCGGCCGGCCCACCGCGGGATGACGATCGTGCGGTCCGGCCCGGCCGGCGGCGGCGGTTCCTCGACCGCCGTTCACAGCGGCGCCGTCGCGGGCAGCAGCGGCCCGACGAAGCCCTTGCTCGCCCGGTACGGCGACGCGGGGCCGGAGTAGCTCTGCAGGGTCGCCCCGTGCGGTCCGTGCCAGCCGCGGGAGATCAGATCGTCGATGAGCGCGCCGCGGTCGAGGAGGCAGCGCAGGCCCGCCGACGGGATCCGCCGGGTCCGGCCGGGCCGCAGCGGCGTCCACCCGACGACCTGCCCAGCGCGACGGCCGACAGCGCCGCGGTCCGGTGGGCCGGCGAGCGGCCCTGGTAGAGCGGGGAGCCTTGCGTCGAACGTGGCGGCGAACGAGCCGAGGGACTCCTCCAGACGCGGTCGGAGCCGCGCCGGCGGTTCCTCGTCGCCGCGCAGGTGCGCCACCGGCACCGGGTAGGGGTGCGCGGCCCAGCCGACGTGGTGGTCGAAGGCGCGGCCGTCCTCCTCGAGGAGGGCGGCCACGGTCATCGGGAACGGGTACCGGTTGTCGGGCGCGGGCTCGTGGCGCAGGGCGCCCCGCCACCACGCCTCGAGGCGGTCCCGCTCGCCGTCGGCGAGCAGGCCCACGTCGGCGCCGCGCGGCGAGCAGCCCGAGCGCCACCGACGCCGACTCGACCATCGGCTGCCCGCCCGGCCCGTGCGCCGATGGGCGGCCACCGTCGGGCCCGGCGGCCCCGGCCCGCTCACCAGCTCGAAGTCGTCGGCGGGATCGGGGCCCGTTCCAGAATGGTCACGCGGTGATCGGCAGCAGCTCGCGGCGCACCGGGTGGGCGAACGGCTCCCCGGCCGCCCACCGCCGCACCTCGTCGGCGGCGGCGTCGGCGAGCCTGCGCAGCTCGTTGCCCGTGGACCCGGCGATGTGCGGGGTGAGCACCACCCCGTCGCAGTCCCACAGCGGGGAGTCGGGCGGGAGCGGCTCCGGCGTGGTCACGTCGAGCACGGCCCGCAGCCGCCCGGACAGCAGCTCGCGCTCCAGCGCGGCGTGGTCGACGAGGCCGCCCCGCGCGGTGTTGATCAGGGTCGCGCGGTCGGGCATCAGGCCGAGCAGCCGGGCGTCGACCATGCCCCGGGTGCTGTCCAGGAGCGGCGCGTGCAGCGACACCACGCGGGAGCGGGCGAACAGCTCGTCGAGCCCTACCGGCTCGGCGCCGAGCGCGCGCACCTCGTCGTCGGGCACGTACGGGTCGTGCAGGAGCACCTCGAGGTCGAACGGCCGCAGCAGGTCGGCCGTGCGCCGCCCGACGAGCGACGCGCCGAGCAGCCCGACCGTGGCGCCGTAGTTGCCCGCGTCGGGATGCAGGGCGTTCCAGTCGAGCTGCGCCCGCGCCGCGCGGAACTCCCGCGCGATGTCGGGCACCCGCTTGCCCGCGAGCAGGATCATCGCCACGGCGTATTCGGCGACCGGGACGGCGTTGGCCGCCGCCGCCGAGCTGACGGCGATGCCGCGGTCCCAGCAGGCCTCGGTGACGTGCTGGCGCACCGTGCCCGCGGTGTGGACGACCGCCCGCAGCCGGGGTGCCGCGGCCAGCACGTCCGCGGTGATCGGGGGACAGCCCCAGCCGGTGATCAGCAGCTCGACGTCGGCGAGGTCGGCGCCGGCGAAGTCGTCGAGCACCACCTCGGGGTCGATGTCGACGGCGGCGGCGATGCGGGCGACGGCGGCCGGGTGCAGCAGCTCGCGGGCGGTGGACACGGCCATGGCGAAGGCGGCGCGGACCATCACTCCACGGTCCCCGCCGTGAGGCCGCAACGCCAGTACCGCTGCAACAGCAGGAAGGCCACGACGGGCGGGACGAGGGCGAACAGCGAGCCGATCACGACGCGCGGGTGGTACTCGGGGAAGCCCTCGTCCACCCGGTCGGTGAAGGTCGAGCGCGACGTCGTCGAGGGCGATCGCGGGTCGGGCGTCGTACTCGGGCGTGGCGACGCGGACGACCTGCTCGGCCCGG
>Ga0310821_100399_pt1 | contig 22380 bp, 15 predicted proteins | sample P4_ome_FD_201300 | JGI IMG/M metagenome (GOLD analysis project Ga0310821, IMG submission 201300) | Sorghum-adapted microbial communities from Joint BioEnergy Institute, Emeryville, California, United States - P4_Day56_Rep1 | ecosystem: Engineered > Bioreactor > SSF (Solid state fermentation) >...
CCCTCCTCCGCCGTCGGCGGCGTGTTCCGCCTGCCGACCCACCTCGCCCGCAAGGCCGACCCCGCGCTCGTGGCCGACGACGAGCGGCACTTCGCCGCCGTCGCCGACGCCGTCGCGCACGCCGTCGCCGACCTGGCCGCCCGCCTCGACGAGACGCGGCGCACGGCCGTCCGCGCGGGGCAAGCCGCCCTCGACCGGGACCAAGAGGTGCACCGCCTCACCGCCCGGCTGCGCGTGCTCGAGCGGTTCGGGCTCGACGCGTGCCTCGGCCGGATGGTGCCCGCCGACGGCGGCCCGCCGGTGTACGTGGGCCGGGTCGGGCTGACCGACGCGGACGGGCGGCGCCTCCTCGTCGACTGGCGCTCGCCCACCGCCGAGCCGTTCTTCGCCGCGACCCGCGCCCGCCCGGCCGGCCTGGCGAGCCGCCGCCGCTACCGCTGGGCGGACGGGTACGTCGTCGACTACTGGGACGAGGTGCTCGCCGACGACGCCGCCGACCCGGCCGCCCTCGCCCCCGACGCCGACTCGGCGTTCCTCGCGAGCCTCGCGGGCCCGCGCACGGGGCGGATGCGGGACGTGCTCGCGACCCTCCAGGCCGACCAGGACGCGATCGTGCGGGCACCCGCCGACGGCGCGCTCGTCGTCGACGGCGGGCCGGGCACCGGCAAGACGGTGGTGGCGCTGCACCGGGTCGCGTACCTGCAGTACGCGGACCCGCGCGTCGGGGCCCGGTGGGGCGGGGTGCTCGTCGTCGGGCCGCACCGGCCCTACCTCGACTACGTCGCGGACGTGCTGCCCGGCCTCGGCGAGGAGGGGGTGCGCGTGTGCACGCTGCGCGACCTGGTGCCGGAGGGCGCCGACGCGCGGCCGGAGCCCGACCCGGAGGTGGCGCGCCTCAAGGCGTCGGCGCGGATGGTGGACGCGATCGAGCCGGCCGTGGCGTTCTACGAGCGGCCGCCGCGCGAGCCCGTGGTCGTGGCGACCCCGTGGGCCGACGTCACGCTGGGGCCGGCCGAGTGGGCCGAGGCGTTCGCCGCCGTCGACCCCGGCACGCCGCACAACGAGGCGCGGGAGGCGGTGTGGCAGGCGCTGCTCGACGTCGTCGTGGACGCCCTGGCCGACGAGGCCGGCGACGTGCCGCCCGACGCCGTGCGCCGGGCGCTGGCGGGCGGCCGCGACCTGCGCGCGGCGCTCGGGCGGGCGTGGCCCGCGCTCGAGCCGACGGACCTCGTGGGCGACCTGTGGACCGTGCCCGCGTACCTGCGCCTGTGCGCGCCGTGGCTCACCCCGGAGGAGGTCGCCCGGCTGCAGCGGCCGACGCCGGACGCGTGGACCGACGCCGACCTGCCCCTCCTCGACGCCGCGCGCCGCCGGCTCGGGGACCCCGAGGCGTGGCTGCGGCGGCGCCGGGCCGAGCGGGCGGCGGCGGCCGAGCGGGCGCAGCGAGCGGACGTCGCCGACGACCTCATCGCGTCGGACGACTCGGAGATGCTCGTCATGTCGATGCTGCGCGCGGAGGACCTGCGCGCCGCTCTCGACGAGGCGCCCGCGGAGGCGGCTCCGCGCCGCGACCCGCTCGCCGGGCCGTTCGCGCACGTCGTGGTGGACGAGGCGCAGGAGCTCACGGACGCGCAGTGGCGGATGCTGCTCGGGCGGTGCCCGTCGGGGAGCCTCACGGTGGTCGGCGACCGCGCGCAGGCGCGTCGCCCCTTCGCGGAGTCGTGGGCCGAGCGGCTCGCGCGGGTCGGCGTGCGGGACGTCGCGGTCCGCGGGCTGACGGTGAGCTACCGCACACCGGTCGAGGTGATGGCGGAGGCGGAGCCGGTGATCCGCGCCGTGCTGCCCGACGCGAACGTACCCACCTCCGTGCGGTCGAGCGGGATCCCCGTCGCGCGCGTGCCGGCGTCCGAGGTCCGGCGGGTCGTGGAGGCGTGGGCGGCGGAGCACCCGGAGGGGACGGCGTGCGTCGTCGGCGACCCGACGTTCCCGGGCACGGAGCGCGTGCGCTCGCTCGCGCCCGAGGAGGTCAAGGGGCTCGAGTTCGACCTGGTCGTGCTCGTCGAGCCCGCCGACCCGGCCGACGACGGCCCGGCCGACGCGCGGGCCCGCGCCGTCGACCGCTACGTGACGATGACGCGGGCGACCGAGCGGCTCGTCGTCGCGACGCCGCCCGATGAGTCCGGTCGCCGGGCGCGGTCGGTACCGGCATGAGCGCCACGTACACCTGGGACGTCTACGCGACCGTCGACGGCTTCGGCTCCTTCTCCGGCGGCGACTGGGGCGGGTACTGGGGCAAGCAGGGCCCGGAGCTGCTCGCCCACCGCGCGGCCGTGCTCGCGCCGGACCAGCGGCTGGTGCTCGGCGCGACGGCGTTCCGCGAGTTCGTGCACCTGCTGGGCGCGGGGCCGGAGGACGTGCCCGGCGACGAGGTGAGCACGCGGATGAAGCGGATGCCGATCACCGTGGTGTCCGACTCGCTCGACGAGCCCCTGCCCTGGCCGAACGCGACGCTCGAGCGCGGGGACGCGGTCGACGTCGTGGCGCGGCGAGAGCGCGAGTCGCCGGTGCCCCTGCGCTCGCACGGGAGCCTGTCGACGAACCGCGCCCTCATGGCGGCCGGGCTCGTGGACGTCCTCCAGGTCACGGTGTTCCCCGTGATCACGGGCCTCACGGGCACGGCGCTCGTGCTCGCGGGCGCGGCGGACTTCGACCTCGAGCTGCTCGGGTCGCGCACGTTCGACGGCCGGACGGTCGAGCTCACCTACCGGCCGCGCCTGCGCCGCTGAGCCGCGGTCACGGCGCGACGGCGACGCCGAGGAGCACCTGGCGTACGAGCGCCGGCGCGGGCACCTCGGTGAGCCGGAGCGCGGCGGCGTCGAACCCGGCCGCGGCGAGCACCCCGCCGGTGTCGCGGTCGAGGTGGCAGCCCCCGGCGAGCCGCGTGTGCAGGGGGTCGAACCGGCGCTGCCGGCGCGCGACCCGCTCGTCCGCGCTGCGCACGTGCTCGAGCACGAGCACCTGGCCGCCCGGGCGCAGCACGCGCCGCAGCTCGCGGGCGACGGCGTCGGGGGCGTCGACGCTGCACATCGTCAGCGTGGAGATCACCGTGTCCACGGACGCGTCCGCGAACGGCAGCTGCTCCCCGCCGACCGGGTGCACGACGGCACCGGCCGGGACGAGCGGGGCGAGCCGCCGGCGCATGTGGGGGTCGGGCTCGACGAGGTGGAGCTCGGTGACCGCGTCCGGCAGGTGCGGCAGGTTGAGCCCGATGCCGGCGCCCAGGTCGACCGTGACGCCGCGGGCACCGGCCACGAGGCTCGCGCGGTGCCGGCCGACCGGCCCCGCCTCGACGGTGCGGGCGCCGCGGGCGTAGAGCCACGTGGTGATGCGGTGCCCGCGCTCTGCGCTCACCGGGCGTCGCTGCTGCGTCATGCGCCCACGGTAGGCACCCGCTCCCCCGGGGACGCGAGCCGGGCCGCGAACGCGCCCTCCACCGGCGACCGCGCGGGCCGCCGTCGCCGGCGCCGCGGACGTCGCGTGACCACGTCGGCGGACCGCGGCCGCGCTGCCGTGATCTCCGCCGGTCGCGGGGGCGGCGGCGCGGTCGAGACGTCGTCGTGCCCGGTCGGCGTCGTCGTCACGACCGTGTGCCGGCCCCTCCCGCCCTGCCTGCCAGGCCGGCGCGCCGGACCGCGCGGCTCACCGGGCAGCCCCGCCTCCCGAACGGTCACCTGGCGCAGCGTGCCCGCGTTCTTCGCGAGGTTGCACGCCTCGCACAGCCCCTGGCCGTTCTCCGCCTCGGTGGGCCCACCGCGCCCGGCGGGGACCACGTGGTCGAGGTGGCGGATGGGCGCGTCGCAGTACGGCGTCCCGACGAGATCAGCCCTGCGCGACTCCCGCACGTGGCCAGAGCCGCCGTCGGATCTCGTCGAAGTCCGTCGTGCCGTACCGGTCCTCGAGCTCGTAGATGCCGTACGCAGCCTGGCCGTTCGTGAGCGCGTTGCACGTGTCGTTGTCGTCGCCCTTCCTCTTGGCGACCGCCCCGGAGAACTGCGTGACGTCGGGCCGACTCAGCCAGTAGCCGGTCATCACACCCTCGCACTGGATGCCGGGCGCGACGTACCCGTGGTCGTTCTCCGGCGTCGAGACGGCGTGCTGCATGCCGTACTCGACGAGCTCCGCGACGTCGAACAGACCCTCGTCACCAGCGTGCGCCGCGACAGCGACGAGGTCCCCGGTGAACTCGAGGAACTCGTTGTCGAGGTAGGCGCCGGACGGGATGACGTCGCACCCCGCCCATCCGGTGGACCGGAAGCCCGCCTCGGCGAGGAGCGTGCCCTCGGGGAACGGGACGTCCCACAGGTACACCCACGACGCGAGGATCTTCGCCGCCTTCACCGCACCGTCGAGGAACCGCCGCTCGCCCGTCGCCTCGAACGCCGCACGCAGCGAACGCATGAGGAACATGACGCCGACGGCATCCGTCTTCACGGACTTCACGTGCGTGGTGTCGTTCAGGCCGCCGACGTAGAGCGTCGGCTCGACGAAGGTCTCGATGATGAAGTCCGCCGCGGCGACCGCGGCACGCAGGTAGCGTTCGTCCCCCGTCAGCCGGTGCAGCGTGGTCAGCACCGGGACCGGGAAGATCGTGCCGCTCTTCTGCTCCGCGTACGACGCGCCGAACCAGGCCGCCGGCGTCGTGAGGCCGGTCCCGTCCGGCGCGTAGGCGCGGTACCAGGAGCCGTCCTCCGCCTGCGCCCGCAGGAGGAACTCGCCGAACCGGCGTCCCGCCTCGAGCCAGGCCTCGTCGACCCGCCCGTGTCGCGCGTCGAGCTCGTACGCGAGGAGGAGCGGGTAGACCGACTCGCACATGGTCCGCAGGTAGTTGCCCTCGACCGTCCGCAGCTCGCGGGCGATCGGCATGAGGGCGCGGGAGATCTGCTCCCCGACGTATCGGCGGACGTCGCCCTCGTCCTCCGCGTACTGGAACGGCATGAGGATGCCGGTGAACCAATGGGTGAACCGGCGGTTCATCGGGTCGTAGATCCCGTGCGAGAACCCGTTTGCCTCCTGGAAGGCCCTGACGAAGAAGTCCAGCACCGTCCTGGCACGGTCGCGGTACAGCGGCACGCCCTTGCGGTAGCCCCACGCCAGCTGCGTGTACGCCAGCAGGCTCTGGTCGCCCGAGAACCCGAACTCGATGAGGGAACCCTGGGTCTCTCCGGTTCGCGGCGAGAAGTGGACGAGGTAGCCGGCCGGTTCGAGCGGGTTCTCCTCCTTCTCCCACTTCCGGTAGTAGAGCTGGGTGAGCAGCATCCGGTGCTCGACGGAGTCCGCCAGCGTGACTCCCGGTGTCGGACGGCCGGTCCCCAGCCGCCTGTACTGGTGGCGGTAGAGGTCCCAGATCGCCTCGGTGAGGTCCGGCGTCGAGGAGAGCCGGACCTCGTACGTCAGGTCGACGACGGCGCCCTCCTCGACCGGCAGGAACGCGCCCCAGCCGGTTCGGTCCGTGTCGAGGCAGAAGCTGACCTCCTCGACGAACGGATAGGCCGCTCGCAGCTCGACCTGCTCCCCGAACGGGGCGAGCCCGAGCGAGCCGATGTCCGTCCGCTGGACGAACTCCCGGGCGAGCAGCTGCTCGTCGGAGACAGCCGTGTCGAAGGTCGGCACGGACGTCCGCGCGAGGGAGATCGTCGCGCCCGACGCCGGGTCGCGCGTCAGCACAGCGAGCGCACCGTTCTTGTCGTCACGGTGCTCCTGGACGTACGTGCCGAGATAGTCCTCGACACCGTCGCCGTCGGAGTCGTTGCGGTTGTACATCGTGCCCGGCACGAAGAACTGCCACACCGCCGACGACGCCCCGGCGACGTCGGTGCTGCCCGCGAGGCCGATGCGGATGCCCTCGGCCGTGCCCGCACGGGCGACCCGGGCCGTGCGCCGGATCTCGACCGTCGCCTCGTCGCGCGCCTGCACACGGTCCTCGATCTCGACGACGGTGCCGTCCGCCGGGTGCACCCGCGCAGAGGCGACGAACGCTCCGCCGCCGTCCCGCACCGCGTCGTACGCGCCCTCGTACCCCTCCCCGCGGCCGCCGGCGCCCAGCACGTCGACACGCACGGGCCGCTCGAGGAGAAAGCGGGCTGCGCCCCTCTCGAGGCGCAGCTGCCCGCCCGGGCCGGTCGCCACGATCGACACCGTCGCGGTCATGCCTGTGTCCCTTCCTCGTCGGTTCGGTCGCCGTGCCGACGACGGGCGCGGACGGCGTTCCTGATGATCGTCATGTCGAGCGTCCCGAAGCGGTCCCGGAGCGCGTCGGGGCCGAAGAGGGAGACGGCGTTGACGAAGCCGTTGCACGTGTCGTTGTCGTCGCCCTTGCGCTTGCCGACCGCTCCCGAGAAGGCCGTCTCGTCCGGGGCGCTCAGCCAGTACGAGGTCATGTAGCCCTCGCACTGGATGCCGGGGGCGGCGTAGCCGAGCATCGCGCCCGGGAGCGAGACGCCCTGCTGCATGCCGGCGAGACCCAGCTCCGCGACGTCCACGAGCTCCACCTCGCCCGACGCCTCGGCCACCGCGACGACGTCGCCGACGAACTCGCCGAAGACGTCCTCGACGTACGAGCCTCCGGGGATGGCGTCGCAGACGACCCATCCCGTGGTGCGGAACCCGGTGTCGGCGAGCAGGGTGCCCTCGGGGAACGGCACGTCCCAGAGGAACATCCACGACGCGGCGACCTTCGCGGCCCGCACGGCGGCGTCGAGGTGCGCCTCCCGGCGGGCCACCTCGTAGGCCGCGAGCAGCGCCCGCATCGCGAAGAGGACGCCCGTGGAGTCGACCTTCACCGACTTCAGCTGCGCCGTGTCGTTGAGCCCACCGCAGTAGAGAACGTCCGGCACGTACGTCCGTTCGACGAAGTCGGCGGCGCGGAGAGCGGCCTCCGCGTACTCCTCGCGCCCGAGCAAGCGGTGCAGCATCGCCAGCACGGGGATGGGGAAGATCGTCCCCGACCGCTGCTCGAGCGGGCTCGTGCCGAACCACTCGGCCGGCTCCGTCAGCGGCTCGCCCGCGGGCGAGTACGCGCGGTACCAGGAGCCGTCGGCCTCCTGAGTCGCGAGCAGGAACTCACCGAAGCGTTCCCCCGCCCGGAGCCACTCCGGCTGGTCCACGCCGTGCCGGCGCTCCTCCTCGTACGCGTGGAGGACGGTCAGCACGGCCTCGCACATCGTCCGGGTGTAGTTGCCCTCGACGCCCCGGAGCCGTGCCGCGATCGGCGCGAGGGCGTCGACCATCTGCGAGCCGAGGTAGCCCCGGAGCGCCGCCTCGTCGCCGGCGTACTGGAAGGGCATGAGGATGCCGGTGAACCAGTGCACGAACGCGTGGCGTTCGGTGTCGTACAGCCCGTCGGCGAACCCGTTGGGGCGCTGGCACTGCCGGACGAAGAAGTCGTTGACGCGGCGGGCACGGTCGACCCAGAGCGGGACGCCCAGGCGGTGGCCGCGGCGGAGGGCGGCGAGGGCGAGGAGCGACTGCGCCCCCGTGAAGCCGTACTCGAGCAGGGAGCCGAGGGTGCGGCCGTCGCGTGGCGAGAAGTGCACGAGGTACCCCGCCGGCTCACGGGGATCCTCGGCCGCCGTCCACGCACGGAAGTACTGCTGCGTGAGCGCGAACCGGTGCTCCTCGATCTCCTCCAGCGGGCGCGGCAGCGGCGTCGGGGCGGTGCCCAGCGCCCGCCACTGGCGACGCGTGACCTCCCAGATCGCCTCCGTCAGATCGGCCGCGGCAGGGACGCTCAGCTCGTAGACGACACTGCCCGCACGTCCCGCCGAGGCGGGGAGGAAGCCTGCCCAGCCGCGCCCGGTCGTGTCGAGGCAGAACGTCCGCTCCTCGCGGAAGGGGAAGCCGGCCCGGAGCACGAGCGGCTCGTCGGGCGCCACGACGATGCCGAGCGAGCCGATGTCGGACTCCCCGACGACCACGCCGGCGCGGAGCTGGTCGTCGGTGACCGCGCAGTCGTGGGTCGGCGCCTGCACGCGGGCAAGACACAGACCCCGACCGCTCGGGTGGTGCGCGAGCGCTGCGAGCTGGCCGTTCCGGTCGTCACGGAACTCGTGCACGGGGCCGCCGAGGTAGTCCTCCCGGCCGTCGCCGTCCGTGTCGTTGCGGTTGTACAGGTTGCCGGAGACGAAGAGCTGCCACTCCGCCGCCGGCACCTCGGCGGCCGACGAGACGAGCAGGTCCCACCGCACCCCCGCGCTCGTCCCCCCAGCGCGCACGGCGAAGGACCGGGCGACCGTGACGGCGCGCTCGTCAGTCGGCGCCCACCGATCGGCGATCTCGACGACGGTGCCGTCGGGCATGGTGACCGTCGCACGGCCCACGACGGCGTCCCCCTCCCGGGTGACGTCGTCGTACGGGCGGGTGACCACCGAGCCGTCCGTCGTCTCCACGCGAACCGGTGCGTCCGCGCGCGCGACGACGTCGCCGCCCAGCTTCACCAGGACGGCTGTACCACCAGCGGACTTCGTGACGTCGAGCTCCATGTCCCCTCACGGTGCGGTCGGCGGGTGCCTGTGGTGCCGACCCTTCGTCGGCATGCGTCGGCGGCGGGGTGCCCGTGGGTGACGGCGGCGGGCACCCCGCAGCCGGACCTAGGAAGCGGCGGCAGCCGCCATCCGCTCGCGCACCGCGCGGCGGATCTCGTCGAACTCCACGGTGCCGTACCGGTCGCGGAGCGCATCGAGCCCGTAGAGCGCCTGGGCGTTCACCAGCCCGTTGCAGGTGTCGTTGTCGTCACCCTTGACCTTGTTGGCCGCCCCCGAGAACGCGGTCGCCGTGACGTCGGGCGCGCTGAGCCAGTAGCCCGTCATGTAGCCCTCGCACTGGATGCCGGGGGCCACGTATCCGAGCATGTTCGACGGGATCGACAGCCCGTACTGCATGCCGTTGAGGACGATCTCGACGACGTCGACCAGCTCGGGGACGCCGCCGGTCTCGGCGACGTCGAGCATGTCGCCGACGAACTCCAGGAACTCGTCGTCGACGTAGCTCCCGCCGGGGATCACGTCGCAGACCGCCCACCCGGTCGTCCGGAAACCACCGTCGGCGAGCAGGCTGCCCTCGGGGAACGGGACGTCCCAGAGGTAGAGCCACGACGCGAGGACCTTCGCCGCCTTCACGGCCGCGGCCAGGTGACGGGGGTCGCCGCCGAGGTGGTGGGCCCTGATGAGCGAGCGCATCGCGAACATGACGCCCACCGAGTCGATCTTGACCGACTTGATGTGGGTGGTGTCGTTGAGGCCGCCGCAGTACAGGACGCCCGGCACGTACGTGTCCGCGATGTAGTCAGCGGCCTTGAGCGCCGCCGCGCGGTACTCCTCCTTGCCGGTGAGCCGGTGCAGCACCTCGAGGACCTCGATCGGGAAGATCGTGCCGGACCCCCGCTCGACGGGGCTCGCACCGAACCACTCGACGGGGTTCGTGAGCGGCTCGCCCGCGGGCGAGTACCCGCGCGCCCACGAGCCGTCGTCCCCCTGGGTCATGAGCAGGAACGAGCCGAAGGCCTCGCCGGCCGCGAGCCAGTCGGCGTGCTCGACGCCGTGGCCCCGCTCCTCCTCGTAGGCGCGCAGGAGCGGGTACACGGACTCGCACATCGTGCGCGTGTAGTTGCCGGGGACCTTGCGCAGCACGTCGGCCACCGCGCGGAGGGCGCGCGTGATCTGGCTGCCCAGGTACGACTTCAGCGCGGCGTCGTCGTCGGCGTACTGGAACGGCAGCAGGATCCCGGTGAACCAGGTGACGAACCGCTTGTGGAGCGGGTCGTAGATGCCCTCGGAGAAGCCGTTGGGCTTCTGGAACTCGCGGACGAAGAAGTCGAGCACCTGCCGACCCCTGTCGAGCCACAGCGGGACGCCGTCGCGGTAGCCCCGGCGGATCGCGTTGAGGGCGTGCAGCGACTGCGCCCCCGTGAAGCCGTACTCGATGAGCGACCCGAGCGTCCGGCCGCTCCGGGGCGAGAAGTGGGTGAGGAAGCCCGCCGGGCGGCGCTCGTCCTCCTCCGGCTCCCAGGACCGGAAGTACAGCTGCGTGAGCAGGAAGCGATGCCGCTCGAGCTCCTCGAGCGGGAGCGGCAGCGGGGCCGGACGCGTACCCAGCCGCGTCATCTGCCGCTGGGTCACGGCCCAGATCGCCTCCGTGAGGTCCTCGGCGCCGAGGCTTCGGACCTCGTAGCCCACCGTGGCCGTACGCCCCGGCTCGACCGGCAGGAACCCTGCCCAGCCGCGGCCGCTGGTCTCGAGGCAGAACGTGCGCTCCTCACCGAAGGGGTAGCCGGCGCGCAGGGCGAGCGGGCGCTCCTCGTCGAAGACCACGCCCAGCGAGCCGATGTCGGAGTCCTTCACGACCACGCCGCTGACGAGCTCGTCCTCGTCGACGGCGGCGTCGTACCGCGGCAGGCTCGTGCGGGCGAGGGAGATCCCCCGGCGCACGGACGGCAGGTACGCCAGAACGGCGAGGTGGCCGTTCCGGTCGTCCCGGTACTCCTGGACGGTCCCGCCGAGGTAGTCCTCGCGCCCGTCCAGGTCGGTGTCGTTGCGGTTGTAGAGCGCGCCCGAGACGAAGAGCTGCCACTCGGGCGACGGCGCGAGCGGCGACTCCAGCACGAGCTCGGTGCGGACGCCGGCGGCCGACCCCCGTGCGAGGATCTCGATCGAGCGGCTCACGAGGAAGCCGTCGCCCTGATCGGAGGGCGCCCAGACGTCCTCCACGCGCACGCGGGTCCCGTCGCCCGCGGTGACCTCGGCGCGGCACCACGTGCGGTCGCCGTCGGCGGTGACGGAGTCGTAGCCCGCGGCGACGGCGTCGCCGTCGCTGGTGGCGACGCGCACGGGCGCCGAGGCCACCAGGAGCTCCTCCCCCGCGTCACGCAGGGAGAGGCCGGTGCCGTTCGCCACCGGCAGGGGAACGAGGTCGAGTGCCATGAGCTCACTTCCTTCGTGGGGAGGACGCCGCACCGGGCATCAGCGCAGACGGTGCGGCACAGGCGACAGGTCGTCCGGGGCGCGTCGCGCCGGCGGACGAGGAGGCATTCGATGAGGACGCGGATCCCGGCGTCGCGTCGGGGACGGTCTCGACCGGGTGGTAGTCGAACCAGTCGAACGACGCGCTGAACCCCGCGCCGGGGTGCTGCGTCGCGGCATACATCCCCACGAACACGCCGGTGAACCCGCCGGCGACCTCGGCGCTGAGCAGCTTGGCCTCGAGGGGCGCGCTCCGCAGCACGGTCCCGGCACCGTCGTCCGCCGTGAAGACGTAGGAGTCCACGTCGCCCTCGACGCCGAGGACCGCCTCGAGGCCCGGGATCTCGCCGATCACCGTGGACATCTCCAGGCGCCCGACGCGCGTGTGGACGACGACGGCCGTCGCGTCGCCGGCGCGCCGCAGGCAGACGGCGTGGACGTGCGACTCGTTCATCCGGACCGCGAGGCCCGCCTCGTCGCCGTCGCGGCGTGGGTCGAGCACGACGCGCGTCGCCGACCGGAACTCGAAGTGCTGCTGCCGCCGTCCGACGAAGCACGGGAACGTGCTGTGCAGCCCGGACTCTGGCGCGAGCGTGAGCCAGCCCGGGCGGCGGTGCAGCGCGCCGGGGTCCATCGGCCGCCGCACGAACGTCCACTCGGGGGCCAGCGAGGACGCGTCGAAGTCGTCGCGGACGGCCGCCGACAGCGCCGGCGCGGGCGGGAGCGGGGGACGGGGTTGGACGAGCTCGACGACCCCGCGCTCACCGACGAGCGGCCATCCGTCCTCGGTCCAGCGCACGGGCGCGAGGAGGGTCTCCCGGCCGAGGTGGTGCCGCGGCCACTGCCCGACCGGCCGCACGCCGAGGCACACCATCCACCAGGACCCGTCGGGGAGGCTGACCAGGTCGCCGTGGCCCACCGCCTGGAGCGGGCTGGCGACGCTCCGGTGGCTGGCGACGGGCCCGTGCGGGGACGCGACGAACGGCCCCCAGGGCGAGCGCGAGCGCCCCACCGTCACCATGTGGCCGTACTCGGTCCCGCCCTCCGCGATGACGAGGTAGTAGTAGTCACCCCGCCGGAACAGGTGCGGCGCCTCGGGGTACCGGCCGCCGGTCCCCTCCCAGACGAACCGCGGCCCCTCCAGCACCTCCCCGGTCATCGGGTTCACGAGCGACTGCTGGATCCCCCGCCGGAACGTGGGCGCCAGCAGGTGCGGCCCGCCGGGGTCGGGCTCGACGTTCGACGTGAAGTACACGCGCCCGTCCTCGAAGAACAGCGAGGGGTCGATCCCGTCCTGGGCCACCCAGACCGGGTCCGACCAGGGCCCCGCCGGGTCCTCCGCGTGCACGATGAAGTGTCCGCGGTCGGACACGTTCGTCGCGGTGACGAAGAACCGGCCGTCGTGGTGGCGGATGGTCGGCGCGAAGATCCCGCCCGACGTCGGCGCAGCGCTCAGGTCGAGCTGGCTCTCCCGCGTGAGGACGTGCCCGAGCGGCTCCCAGGTGACGAGGTCGGTGCTCCGGAAGATCGGGATCCCGGGGAAGTACTCGAAGGAGCTGGTGACGAGGAAGAACTCGTCGCCCACGCGGCAGATGCTCGGGTCCGGGTGGAAGCCGGGGATGACCGGGTTGGTGAAGAGCTCCGGCTCGGTCATCCCTTCACCGCCCCGACCATGAGCCCTTCCACCAGGTACCGCTGGAGGAAGATGAACATCACGAGCACGGGAAGCACCGTGATGACGCCGGAGGCGAGCAGCGGACCCCACTGGACCGTCAGGTTCCCCATGAACCCCGCGACGCCGAGCGGCAGCGTCTTGTCGGCGTCGGAGTTCACGAGCACCAGCGGGAAGAGGTACTCGTTCCAGGAGAAGATGAACGAGAAGACGGCGATGACGATCACGCCCGGCCGCGCGATCGGCAGCATGATGCCCCAGAGCACCCGCAGGTGGGAGGCGCCGTCGACGCGCCCGGCCTCGAACAGCGTCTTCGGGATCTGGATGAAGAAGCTCCGCAGCATCCAGATGCAGAAGGGGACGGTGAGGACGAGCTCGACGAGCACGAGGCCTGCGACGTCGTCCACCAGCCCCAGCGCGCTGAGGATCCGGTAGGCGGGCACGACGATCACGACGCCCGGGAACATGTACGTGAAGAGGATGAGCCGGCCGGCGGCCTGCCCGAGGCGCGTGTCGAAGAACGCGAGGCTGTAGGCGCCCAGCACGGACACGACGACGGTCACCGCCGTGACGATCACCGCGACGAGGATGCTGTTCCCCACCCAGGTGAACACCGGGGACGTCGAGAACAGGTGGGCGTAGCTCTCCAGCGTGAAGCGCGACGGCACGAGCGACCCGGAGAACAGCTGCGACGGGTGCGTGAACGAGGAGATGAGCAGCCAGTAGAAGGGGAAGACGACGTAGATCGTCGCCACCGTGATGGCCAGCCACAGGGCGAGCCGAGGGCTGACACGGGAGAGGAACGAGCGGGCCATCAGTACTTCCTCTCCGCTCGACGCATGTACGTGAAGTAGATGCCCGCGATGATCGCGATGGTGATGAGCATGAGGACCGCCCAGGCACCCGCCTCGCCGACCTGCAGCCCGTTGAACGCCACGTCGTACGTCTTGACGGGGAGGATCATCGTCCGGTCCGCCGGCCCGCCCCGGGTGCCGAGGTAGATCAGGTCGAAGTTGTTGAAGTTGAACATCGTGAAGATCATCGCGACGGTGAGGATGATCCCCCGCAGGTGGGGGAGCGTGACGTTGAGGAAGGTGCGCACGCGCCCGGCGCCGTCCACCCACGCGGCCTCCATGAGCTCCCTCGGCACGCTCTGCAGCCCGGCGAGCAGGATGACCATCGTGAAGGGCACGCCCCGCCAGACGTTGACGCCGATCACCGTCGCGAGGGCGAGGGACTGGTCGGAGAACCAGGCGAGGTCCCCCAACGCGGGGTCGATCTTCCCGAGCAGCGCGTTGATGACCCCGTAGAGATCGTTGAGCATCCACTTCCAGATGAGGGCGACGACGACGACCGGCGTCACCCACGGGAGGAGGAAGATCCCGCGGAGCAGGCCGCGCCCGCGGAAGCGCTGGTTGAGCAGCATCGCGAAGGCCAGCCCGATGACGATCTGAAGGACGACGGACGCGCCGGTCCACAGCAGAGTCCGGCCGAGCGTCGCCCAGAACGCCGAGTCGCCCAGGATGTCGCGGTAGTTCTCCAGGCCGATGAACTCGGCGACGGGCCGGATGAAGCTGCGGTCGGTGAAGCTGTCCGCGACGACCGTCACGAGCGGCACGCCCATGAGCAGGACGATCACGGACCCTGCGGGGATGAGCAGGGCGATGCTGACGATGAGGTCACGGCGTCCGTTGCGGCCCTGTCGTCGGGTGGGCCGTGGCCCGGGCCGCTCGGCATCCGGCGCTGCGGTACGACGGCGTCCGGGCAGCGCGACGTTGGCGGTCATGTCGTCCTCCGTGTCGGGGGGCGGGCGGGCGAGCGACCGCCCGCCCCCTCTCGGTCGGCTGCGTCAGTCGATCGACTCTCGCATCTCGTCGGCGATCCGGGTCGCCGCGGTCTGCGGGTCCACACCCTGCTCGATGACGGCGGTCGCCGCCTGGGCGATGAGGTTGAGGCCCTCCCACTCGCCGGCGTGCGGGTTCGGCAGGCCGAAGACCCACGCCTTGGGCAGCGCGGCCTTGACCGCGGTGAGGAGCTCCTCGATGGCGACGACCTTCTCGTTCGTCAGGTACGACTCGCTCTCGTGGACCGCCTTGATGACGGGGATGAACGAGGCGGGGTTGATGAGGACGAACTTCTCGTACTCCTCCGGGTCCAGCAGCGAGGCGAGGAACTCGCGTGCCTCGTCCGGGTGCTCCGTCGTGTTGAAGGCGTACATCGTCATGTTGCCCATGAAGGAGCCGCCGCCACCGCCGTTCGCGGGCACGGGGACGACGCCGAACTGCTCGGCGACCTCGGGGCCGGCCGCGTCCAGGGCGCCCTGCATCCAGCTCCCGTAGATGAACATGCCGAGCTTGCCCGTCGTCATCGCGGCCTGCGCCTCAGGACGGTCGTAGCCGCCGGAACCGGGCGGGGAGTACTGCGCGAGCCTCGCGTAGAAGTCGAGGGCCTCAACCGCCTCGGGGGCGTCGAAGATCACCGTGTCGGGGTCGTCCCGGTCGACCACGTCGCCACCGTTGGACAGGATCATGCTGTAGAGGCTCTGGGTCGTGACCTGACTGGTCGACGACGGGATGAGGATCCCGTACTGGTCGTCGTGGGTCAGGGCCTTGGCGGCCTCCTCGAGCTCATCCCACGTCGTCGGCGGTTCGAGCCCCGCCTCCTCGAACATCGGCTTGTTGTACCAGAGGAGCACCGCGTTGGAGGCGTACGGCAGCGCGAAGTAGTCGCCGTCGGGGGTCTTGCTGAGCTCCACGAGCGACGTGGCGGTGTCGGCCCAGGCGTCCTCGCCGCCGATCTGGTCGACGACGTCGTTCAGCTCGAGGAGCACACCCTGCTCCTGGAGGGACGCGGCGAACGCGGCTGACCCGAGCGTGACGTCCGGGGCGTTGCCGCCCTGCAGCGCCGTCTGCCACTTCGTGTAGATGTCCGACCACGGGACGGTCACGAGGTTGACCTTGACGTTCGGGTGGCTCGCCTCGTACTTCGCGATCATCGACTCGAGCACGGCCACGACGGCGTCGTCCGCCTCGGGGTTCCAGAACTCGAGTTCGACGACCTCGCCGTTGGCCGAGTCGTCGGTGTTCGGGGTGTCCGTGTCCCCGGAGCCGGAGCATGCCACCAGCGCGCTGGCGAGGAGCAGCGCGAGGCTGGCGGACACGGTTCTTCTTGTGCGACGGAGCATGTCCTTGCCCTCCTGAGATGGAGCACCATTGCCCGCATTCTTTAGCCAGACTCGAAAAACTTTCGGTCGACTTTCGGGCTGACGTGACCGTACATCGCGCTCGACTGGCGGCACAACCCCCTGGGGACCACGAGTGTCGCCCTTGCGGAGAACCGTGGCCTTCTCGTAACGTTCGAAATAGTTTCGAGCACGGCGAGAGGGGAACGGCATGGGGGCGCGCCCCACTCTGGCCGAGGTCGCGGCCGTCGCGAACGTCTCGATCGCGACGGCGTCGAAGGTGCTCAACGGGCACCCGGACGTCGCGGCTGCAACGCGCGAGCGGGTGCTGGCCGCGATCAAGAAGGTGGGCTACGTCGCCCCCTCCGCCCGCAGTCACGCGCTCCACGTGCCTCAGGTGCTCGTCCTCGTGGACGGCATCCAGACGGTGTACACCGGCCTGCTGCTCCACGGTGTGGTCGGCGGCGCCCGCGACCACGGTGTCGACGTCGTCACCCGGTTCCGCTTCGGCGCGAACACGGCCCACCAAGCCTACGAGGAGGCACTCCCGCCGGGGTGCATCGGCATCATCGCGATCACCTACGGCATGCGCAGCGTCGGCCTGCTCGGCGACCGCACGAGCGTCCCGGTGGTCGTGATCGACCCGTCCGACGCCCAGCCTCCGGAGTGGATGACCATCGGCGGCACCAACTGGTCCGGCGCGAAGGCCGCGACCGAGCACCTCGTGCAGCTCGGCCACCGGCGCATCGGCTGGGTCGGCGGCCCTGTGGAGTCCTCGGCGTCGAGCGACCGCCTGCACGGCTACCGCGCCGCCCTGCAGAGCGCCGGCCTCCCGATCGACCCCACGATCGAGACCAACGGGGAGTTCACCGTGGAGTTCGGCCGGGTGGGGGGCGCGCGCCTGCTGGCGCACGCCGAGCGCCCGACGGCGATCGTGGCCGCGAACGACGAGATCGCCATCGGCGTCATCGAGGCGGCCCGCGCCGTGGGTCTGCAGGTCCCGGCCGACCTCTCGGTGACCGGCTACGACGGGATCCCTCAGGCGTCGTGGACGACTCCCCGCCTGACGACCGTCCGCCAGCCGCTCGTCGACATGGGGCGGATGGCCGTCCGCATGATCGCGGAGACGGCTCGGGGGAACCCGCCGGAGTCGCGCCACATCCAGCTCGTCACGCAGCTCCTGGTGCACGACTCGACGGCCCCGCCGCCCGGCGCCGTCGACGGCGCGGGCGCCCGCCCGACGACGAAGCGCTCACTCGAGACGGCGCGCCGTAGCACCGGCGCCGCGCAACTGGCCGAAGGAGCCACGGGGTGGCCGTGACCTCGCCCCTCCCCGCCGGCCGCGCCTAGCCTGCGGGCATGAGCGAGGATCCCGCCCACGGCGACCCCACTCCTACCGACCCCACGCCCCCGACCCCACGGTCACGCGCGCGAGGCCGGAGCACGGCGCCGTCCTCGCGCGCCTGCTGCACGACTTCAACACCGAGTTCGACACCCCGGTCCCCCGCGCACGGACCTCGAGCGCCGGTTCGCCGCCCTCCTCGCGCGCGACGACGTCCTCGCGCTCCTCACCGGCCCCGCCGACGACCCCACCGGCTTCGCCCTGCTCACCCTGCGCCCCACGCCGTACCACGACGGCCCGCTCGCCCAGCTCGAGGAGCTCTACGTCCGCCCCGGCCTGCGCGACCACGGCCTCGGCACCGCCCTGCTCACCGCCGCCGTCGAGGAGGTCCGCGCCCGCGGCGCCGGCGAGATGCACATCGGCGTGGACGAGATCGACACCGACACCCGCCGCTTCTACGAGCGCCACGGCTTCACGAACGTCGAGCCGGGCGAGGACTACCGGATGCTGCTCTACCTCCGGGAGCTGTAGCGCTCGCGCTTCCGGCGCGCCGCCGACCACGAGCGCGGGGCACGGCAAGCGCCCGTCAGCGACCGCCGCCCAGCCGGAGCACCGGCCAGTCGGCGAGGTCGCGCAGCATCTGCCGGTCGTGCGTGGCGACGACGACGGCGCAGCCCGCCTCCCGCAGAGCTCCGGTCAGCTCGTCGACCAGCGCCACCGACAGGTGGTTGGTCGGCTCGTCCAGCAGCAGGAGGTCGGGTTGCTCGGCGAGGCGGAGGGCGAGGTGCAGGCGGCGCTGCTGCCCCTGCGACAGCCGCCCCACCGGCGTCCGCACGGTGCGCGCGTCGAGCAGCCCGGTCGCCCGCAGGCCCGGGGCGCTCCCCCGCCCGAGCCGGGCCGCGTGCCGCTCGTGCACCTCGTGCGCGGTCGCGTCCCGGTCCCAGGCGGGGACCTCCTGGGCGAGGAGGGCGACCCGCGCGTCGGGGTGGCGGCGCACCGCGCCCCCGGTGGGCGCCAGGCGACCCGCGAGCACGGCCAGGAGCGTCGACTTGCCCGCGCCGTTCTCCCCCGTCACCAGGAGCCGGTCGCCGGTCTCGAGCCCCAGCGTCACCGGCCGCTCCAGCCGTCCCTCGACGACCACGGCCTCCGCGGCCACCAGCGACCTCCCGGGCCGCACCTCCCATGCGGGCCAGCGCAGCCGCAGGGGCGGCTCCGGGACGGTGACGCGGTGCCGCTCGAGCTCCTCCCGGCGCCGGTTGAACGCCTGCACGACGCCGGCCGCCCGGCTCGCGCGCTCGTGCCGCCCGTGACCCTTGGCGGGCCGCCACCCGGTCTGCAGCCGCCCGCGCGCCTCCTCTGCCGCCTGGGCGAGCCGGGCGTGCTCCTCCGTCTGCTCGGCATGGTCCTGCTCCCACCGGGCCCGGTCCCGACGCCGGCCCTCCAGCCAGCCGTCGTACCCGCCCGTGTAGGTGCGCGGCCGCCCGTCCTCGCTCGGGTCGAGGTCGAGGAACGTGGTGGCGACGTCGCGGAGCAGCGCGCGGTCGTGGCTGACCACGCAGACGCCGCCCGGGTGCTCGCGCAGCCGCTGCGTGAGGAACTCCAGGCTCGCGGCGTCGAGGTGGTTGGTGGGCTCGTCGAGCAGCAGCAGGTCGTGGCTCGCCCCGACGACGCAGGCGAGCCGGACGCGGTAGCGCTGTCCGACGGACAGGGTGGCCAGCGGACGGTCCCGGTCCGCGCAGGCGCCGAGCCCGGCGAGGGCGACGTCGACGCGCCGTTCGGCGTCCCACGCGTCCAGCGCGGTGGCGCGGTCGAGCGCGGCCGCGTACCGGTCGTCCGCGCCGGGGACGTCCGCGGCGAGCTGGCGCGTCGCCTCCTCGAGGTCGGCGAGCGCGGCGAGCGCGTCACCGATGGCGGCGCGCACCAGGGTGCCGACCGTCGCGTCGGCGTCGTGGTCGAGCGCCTGCTCGACCACGCCGACCGTGCCGACACGGGTGACCGTGCCGGCGTCGGGGGCGAGGCTCCCGGCGAGGACACGCAGCAGCGTCGTCTTGCCGCGGCCGTTCTCGCCGACGACGGCGACGCGCGAGCCCGCGGAGACCGTCAGGTCGACCCCGCTCAGGACGGCTCGGTCACCCAGGGTGACGTGGACGCCGTCTGCGCGGACGTGCGCGGCCCGGCCGGCGGGCAGGGCGCGCCCGGGCGTGGACCCGGGTGGGTTCGGGAGTGCAGCGGTGGGCGTGGCGGTGGGGTGCGGGGTGCGCATCGTGGTCCCTCGGCTCGTCGTGGAGCCGGGCAGCACGAAGACGCCGCCCGGCCGGGTGCCAGGACGGCGAGCAGAGACGCGTGGGGGTGAAGCAGGTGGGGCTCTGCCGCCGTCAGCGGCGAGCCCAGGGCTTCATGGTGAAGGCGCGGTGCACGTCGTCAGGATACCGGGGCTCGGAGAAGGGTGCGCCGGCGACTCCGCCCCGAGAACTCGTCGGCGCCCGATGTCGAGATCTCGCCCGCGGCTCCGTTCCCCCGGTGTGCGCGGCGACAATGGCCGCACCGGAGAGGAGATCGACGATGGCGAAGTACCTGCTGCTCAAGCACTACCGTGGCGCGCCGGCGGCCGTGAACGACGTCCCGATGGACCGGTGGACGCCCGACGAGGTCGCGGCGCACATCCGGTACATGGACGACTTCGCGGCCCGGCTCGAGGCGTCGGGCGAGTACGTCGACGGCCAGGCGCTCGCCCCCGAGGGCGCGTGGGTCCGGTACGACGGCGAGGGACGGCCGCCGGTCACCGACGGCCCGTTCGCCGAGACCAAGGACCTCATCGCGGGCTGGATGGTCATCGACGTCGACAGCTACGAGCGCGCGGTCGAGCTGGCCGGCGAGCTCTCGGCGGCCCCCGGTGCCGGCGGCGCGCCGATCCAGGAGTGGTTGGAGCTGCGGCCGTTCCTCGGGGCGCCGTCGACCATCGCGGAGTGAGCGTGGACGGCGGAGGCGCCGACGGAGTGGGCACCCACGGAGTGGGGGCCGTGGACGAGGTCCTGCTGCGCAGCCTCGTGCCACAGGTGCTCGGCGTCCTCGTCCGCCGCGGGGCCGACTTCGCGGCGGCCGAGGACGCCGTGCAGGACGCGCTCGTCGAGGCCGTCCGCACCTGGCCGACGGCGCCCCCGCGGGACCCGAAGGGCTGGCTCGTCGCCGTGGCGTGGCGACGCTTCCTCGACCAGGTCCGCTCCGAGGCGGCGCGGCGGCGTCGGGAGACCGCGGTGGACGCCGAGCCGCCGCCCGGGCCGGCGTCGTCCGCCGACGACACCCTCCAGCTGTACTTCCTGTGCGCCCACCCGTCGCTGAGCCCGTCCTCGGCCGTCGCGCTCACCCTGCGCGCGGTCGGCGGGCTGACGACGCGCCAGATCGCCCGGGCGTACCTCGTCCCGGAGACGACGATGGCGCAGCGCATCAGCCGCGCCAAGCGCACCGTGGCGGGCCAGCGGCTGGACCGGCCCGGCGACGTCGCGACGGTCCTGCGCGTGCTCTACCTCGTGTTCAACGAGGGCTACTCCGGCGAGGTCGACCTCGCGGCGGAGGCGATCCGGCTCACCCGCCAGCTCGCCGCGCTGGTCGACCACCCGGAGGTCGGCGGCCTGCTCGCGCTCATGCTGCTCCACCACGCCCGGCGGGCCTCCCGCACGACGCCCGACGGCTCCCTGGTGCCGCTCGCCGAGCAGGACCGCAGCCGGTGGGACACCGCACTGATCCAGGAGGGCGTCGACGTCCTGCAGGCCGCGCTGGCCCGCGACCGCCTCGGGGAGTACCAGGCGCAGGCGGCGATCGCCGCCCTGCACGCCGACGCGCGCACCGCGGAGGAGACCGACTGGCCGCAGATCGTCGGCTGGTACGACGAGCTCGTCCGGCTCACCGACAGCCCGGTCGCGCGGCTCAACCGCGCGGTCGCCGTCGGCGAGGCCGACGGGCCGCGGGCCGGGCTCGCCGCGCTCGCGGGGCTGGACCCGTCGCTGCCCCGGTACGCCGCGGTCGCCGCGCACCTGCACGAGCGGGCCGGCGACCTCGGCCCTGCCGCCCGGCTCTACGCCGAGGCGGCGCTCCACGCGCCGAACCTCGCCGAGCGGGACCACCTGACGCGGCAGGCGGCGAGGCTCAACGCCGCGTCCCCCCGCGGTTGAGGGCCGCGGGGTCGGTTGCGATGCTGGCAGGACGGCGCGACCCGAGGAGGTGCCCATGACGGACCGCACGAAGGACGCCGGACCCAGGCTGCTCTCCGGCGGCAACCCGCAGATCCCCAAGGGCGACGGGGACGGACCCGTGCAGGCGTACATCGCCGCGATGCCCGGCTGGAAGCGCGACGTCGGCCGGCGCCTCGACGCGCTCGTGACCGCGACGGTCCCGGGCGTGCGCAAGGCGGTGCGGTGGAACCAGCCGTACTACGGCGCGGACGACGGCTGGTTCCTGGCGTTCCGGTGCTACACGGCGTACGTGCAGGTGCAGCTCCTCAGGGGCACGTCGCTGGACCCGGTCCCGCCCAAGCCGTCGAAGCACGACGAGATCCGCTACCTCGACGTGCGCGAGGACGACGACCTCGACGAGGACCTGCTGCGCTCCTGGGTCGAGCAGTCGGCGCGGCTCCCGGGCGTCTCCCTCTGACCCCGGCAGGCCGTCGCGACGGCGCCCGCCCCGCCGTCGGTGACCGGCGCACCCGCGCCGGCACGGCAGAATCGCCGGGTGACCGCGACCCTCCAGGCCAGGGGCGTCAGCGCCGCGTACGGCGACCGCCTCCTCTTCACCGGCGTGGACCTCGTGGTCGCGCCGGGGGACGTCGTCGGGCTCGTGGGGCCGAACGGCGCCGGCAAGTCCACGCTGCTGCGCGTCCTCGCGGGCGAGGTCGCGCCCGAGACGGGCACCGTCACGCTCTCCCCGCCCGACGCCGAGATCGGGTTCCTTTCGCAGGAGATCGAGCGTCGGCCCGACGAGACCGTGGCCGCGCACCTCGAGCGGCGCACCGGGGTCGCCGCCGCGCAGGCCGCGCTCGACGCCGCCGCCGCAGCGCTCGCCGACGCCGGGGACGACGCCGACGCCGCCGCCCGCTACTCCGACGCGCTCGACCGGTGGCTGCGCCTGGGCGGCGCGGACCTCGAGGTCAGACGCGACGCGGTGGTCGCCGACCTGGGCC
>Ga0310821_100409_pt1 | contig 21955 bp, 23 predicted proteins | sample P4_ome_FD_201300 | JGI IMG/M metagenome (GOLD analysis project Ga0310821, IMG submission 201300) | Sorghum-adapted microbial communities from Joint BioEnergy Institute, Emeryville, California, United States - P4_Day56_Rep1 | ecosystem: Engineered > Bioreactor > SSF (Solid state fermentation) >...
TCCGAACGCATGGACTTAGCGTAAAGAAGAAAATTACATTAAGCAGCAATCAGGCCGTCAAAGAGGCAGTGGCGGCGGGACTCGGCATTACACTGCTGTCCCGCTGGGTGGTGAAAAAACCGCTGCAACATGGAGAGATTGCCGAACTGCCGCTTGAAGGTGATTCGTTTCTGCGCAGATTGTCTTATATTTATCCGGCGCATGCGGAACGGACGAAGCTGGTAGAAGTGTTCCTTGAGGAAATAGTCAGAGATGGGGCAGAGAATAAGGGATGAAATATAGAAATTTCTCTCCAATTTCTCCTTGACCTCGCGCGGGAAGTTCACTATACTAACATCAATACAACTTTATATTCATAAAGCCTCATCAACGCTCTGATGGGGTAGAGGTCGCGGGATTTAAGAGTACGCTGCGGGAGATGTGGAGAACATCGGTGAACGCAGGGGAAAGGAAAGACCGCCGAAGCTTGTCCGGGTTCTCCGGCCGGACGGGTTGGGGCTGTATCCGAATAGGAACAGAACTGTCACGCGTATGTTCCGGTTACGCGTGGTGCGCTATCTTGCAGGAGATACGGAGATGGGGTGAGCTTGAAGTTCATTGTCCATCTACGACCCGTGTTGTAGATGTTTTTATTTTTTCGCCTGTATTCTCCTAATCATCCGGTTAGGGGATTTTTTGTAGGCGCGGGTCCGTATGTTCCTTTTCTGAGACGCGCATTGGACACGACGATGAGGAGGAATTGGGATGATTGATTTAGGAAGATTGGTAACCGCGATGGTGACGCCGTTTGATGCGGAATTGAATGTGGATAGGAAGCAAACGGAAAGACTGGTTGAGCATTTGATTGCCACCGGATCGACCGCGCTGGTGGTGGCGGGTACAACGGGTGAGTCCCCGACATTGACAGGGCAGGAAAAAGTGAACCTGTTCCGTCATGTAGTTGAAATTGTAAACGGCCGCATTCCGGTCATTGCCGGGACGGGCAGCAATAACACGGCTGCATCCATTGAACTCACACAAAAGGCTGCAGAATGCGGTGTGGACGGCGTTATGCTGGTGGTGCCGTATTATAATAAACCGTCCCAGGAAGGCTTGTATCAGCATTTTAAAACGATTGCCGCAAGTACGAAGCTTCCGGTTTTATTGTACAACATTCCGGGCCGTTCCGTTATTAATATGAAAGCGGAGACGACCATCCGTCTTGCAAACGATGTAGGGAACATTTTCGCTATTAAGGAGGCAAGCTCTGATCTGGGCCAGATGTCTGAGATTATCGAGCAGACGGCGGATGATTTCGTATTGTATACCGGTGACGACAGCATGACACTGCCCTGTATGTCCGTGGGTGGCAAAGGCGTCATCAGCGTAGCCAGTCACGTGATTGGCCGTGAGATGAGCGAGATGATTCAGGCGTTTGCCGGCGGAGAAGTCGCCAGGGCAAGCGCACTGCACCGTAAACTGCTACCCGTATTCGAAGGATTGTTTATCACAGCCAACCCGACACCGGTCAAGGCTGCGCTCAACATGCAGGGGATAAATGTCGGCGGCGTACGCCTGCCGCTGGTCGAGCTGACAGAAGAAGAACGTGAATTTGTCAAAAACCTGCTTCCGCAGGTCGAAGTGGCAACAGTGTAAGAGGCAGGATGTAGGAGAGAGTAATAATAGATAAAAACAAGAAGCCGCTCTTTCGGGAGCGGCTTCTTGTTAATAGTGTAGGAAAGTATATGTTGCTTTATAGTGATAAAGCAACATATACTTTCCCTCCATCCGTAAACCGGGAAAAACTCGCGAGGCGTGTGCCGACCGTTGCTTTTTCCGTGTGGAGCGTGGGGCCCGAAGGGAGAAAAAGACCGGCAACTGTCTCCCTCTTCGAGATACCCGGATGTTTTGCCGGTCCGACCGAAGGGTGTTTCTTTCGTTTCGGGGACTCTGTTTTTTGCTAGAAGACGTTACTATGCGTTTATGCCAGCCAGCCAGGCGATGATACGTTTGTTAATGCCTTCCTCAGACTCGTCCGGCAGCAGTTCCGCGCGGGTTACCGTATCAAACAGCTTCTCTAGCGGTTCACGCGGGTCCTCTTTCTTTAATTTTTTGTCCTGCAGCCATTCCCAGTTCTGAACGATATACTCGCGCCGGTCGATGCCTTCCTTGGTGAAGTACGATGTCAGCAGTTCAACGTCATCCAGGAAGTTTTCTGTAAAACGCTCTTTTACCGTACCGCGCAGCAGCGCAATTTCTACTTCATACATCGGAGATTGATCGGCTTTGTTTTTGCCGATCCACGGCGTCTCAAGAATAATCGGCTTGTCCCTGGCGACTTCATGGTGGACGATATAGTTGATGGCATCAAAACCGATAAGGCCTGATCCGATCGGCGCATGCCGGTCTTTCGCCGCACCGCGGAAGTTCTTGCTGTCGTTAATATGGAATACAGCCAGACGATCCAGTCCGATAATACGGTCAAATTGTTCCATGACACCGTCAAAGTCATTGACAATATCATAACCCGCATCATGCGTATGGCACGTATCGAAACAAACGGTCAGTTTATCGTTCAGCTCCACCTTGTCGATAATGGCCGCCAATTCTTCGAAGCTGCGGCCTATCTCCGATCCTTTGCCCGCCATCGTCTCAAGCGCGATGTTGACGGTTTGCCCGGTGTGCAGCACCTCATTCAATCCTTCCGCAATCCGGTTGACGCCATATTCGGCGTCTTTGTCGGTGTAGGCCCCAGGATGGAGAACGATATTCTTGACGCCCAGATATTCGGCGCGCTTAATTTCCTCCTGTAGAAACGATACAGCGAGTTCAAACGTGTTCGGTTTATAAGAGCCGAGGTTGATAATATACGGGGCATGGACGACAATATCATCGATGCCGTACTTCTTCATCAGCTCCAGACCTTCTTCGACGAATTGTTCTTCCATCGGTTTGCGCCGGGTGTTCTGCGGCGCGCCTGTATACACCATAAACGAGGTAGAGCCGTAGCTAATCGCTTCTTCTACCGCGTTCAGCAGTCCTTTTTTGGAAAATGAAACGTGCGATCCTATCTTCATAATTTATGTATCACTCCTCACCGCTTTATTGTATCAAAAATTTCGCGGAAAGATGAACGGGAAACGACGCAAAATGCACACGTAACGAAGCCTGCATCCGTCAAAATAATAACAACGCTAGGAGGGACAGACAATGAAGAGAGTAAACCTCAAATCGATGGCGATAGGTCTGGCAATGGGAAGTGTGATGACGGCGGGAATCAGCTACGCGGCACCCGCACTTACGCAAATCTTGGTGGATGTAACTCCCGTGACGATTAAAGTCGGGCAGGAGACGAAATCAGGCACGTTCAATAACGGTGAAGAGAACGTACCGGTATCGATGATTTACAACGGCACAACCTACGTACCGATTCGATTCATCAGCGAAGCGTTGGGAAAAGAAGTGGGCTGGGAACAGGAGAGCCGCACAATCACCATAACGGACAAAGGGAAGGACCAGATTTGGGCGGGGGCCATTGAAAGCACACTCGCATATGACGGAAAAGGCTCACTTGTTTTCACCGTCAAAAACCAGACGGAACGACAGCAGGCTTTACGGTTCAATACCAGTCAGCGATACGACTATATAATCTGGAATGACAAAGGGGAAAAAGTACAGCATTATTCGATCGACAAACTATTTGCTCAGGAAGTCTCTTGGGAAACGTTAAAACAGGGAGAGGAAAAGACGTTTACCGCTCCACTTAAAGGGTTGAAAAAGGGGAATTATAAGGTAGAGTTTTGGCTTACCACAGAAAGCGCAAAAATACATGAAACCGCTTTTTTTCAATTGCTGCAAGATATCTAAAAAGGAAAAGAGGGAAGAGAACGAGAGGATGATTTCAATTGTTTGTCTAAGAATTTATTCCCGGAAGCGTTGAGTTCTTCTGCATACACCAATCCATGAACCGCTCTTCCCAGTTCATTTTCACCTGCGTGAACAAAAATGGCCACTTTTTTCATATTCATCTCTCCTCGTTTTTTTATCTTTTTATTACTGGATATATCAAATGCTTACCGGTATACTTGGGTTAAAGAAGTCCAGTTTATATAAAGAGGTGAGTGGAGATGTACGCACGTGTAGTCAATGGCATTCATGAGTTAATTGGCGAAACGCCTGTCGTCAAGCTGCGCCGGTTGACCGGTCGGGACGATGCGGATGTATATGTCAAATTAGAAAAATTCAATCCGAGCGGCAGTGTCAAAGACCGGGCCGCCTATAATATGATCGTGGAAGCGGAGAAAGCAGGGCATCTGAAGGAAGGATCGACCATTATTGAACCGACCAGCGGGAATACGGGGATTGGGCTTGCGATGAATGCGGCCGCACGCGGCTATCGCTGTATTCTGGTCATGCCGGATAATATGACCAAAGAACGCATTAGCATCCTCAAAGCATATGGCGCAGAGGTGGTACTAACGCCTGCGGAAGAGAAGATGCCAGGCTCTATTCGCAAGGCGAAAGAGCTGGCTGAAAGCATCCCAGGCAGCTTCATTCCGATGCAGTTTGAAAATGAGTCGAATCCTGATATTCATCGAAAAACAACGGCGCCGGAGATTTTGCGTCAGATGGAAAACCGGTTGGATGCGTTTGTCGCGACATCCGGTACGGGTGGCACAATTACAGGAACCGGAGAGGTGCTGAAAGAACATCTGCCGAATCTGCGGATTATAGTCGTAGAGCCGAAAGGATCGCCGGTGCTATCCGGCGGAAAGCCGGGACCGCATAAGCTCGTCGGAACAAGTCCAGGCTTTATTCCTGAGATTTTGAACCAGGATGTATATGACGAGATTATGCAGTGTGAGGATGAGGATGCACTGCGCACTGTGCGGGACTTAGCGGCGAAAGAAGGCATTCTTGTCGGCCCGTCCGCAGGCGGAGCCGTGTATGCGGCATTGCAGGAAGCAAAGAAGCAGGGAAAAGGCAAGCGGGTGCTGGCCATTGCAGCCGATTCGGGCGAGCGATATTTGAGCATGGATATTTTCGGATAATAAAGAAGGGCAGCCGATTCGCTGTCCTTCTTCTGTTTTCGAGGTGCCGACCGGCAGACTATCCGCCCGCTCAAGCGCAAGCGTCAGGCAGGGATGCAGGTTGACCAGTATATCTTGTTCTAATTGAGATAACCGGTGCTTCTTCAACTGCAGAGTAATGTTCGTTTTTAGGGTATTTTTTTTCTATTTTTATCCATAAATTTGTTTTTTTTATGATATTCCCGTATATTTTTCTTCAATTATGAAAACATCTCTTTTCTTTTGCGAAAATTAGGTGTAGGATAAAAACAAAGTTTTTAACTCAACCAAGGAGTGAAGAGAGATGTTGAAACAGGCACAGCGCGCTTATAACTTTAATGCAGGTCCTTCGGCACTGCCGCTTGCCGTTCTGGAGAAAGCGCAGCGCGAACTCGTCGATTTCCAGGGAACCGGCATGTCGGTCATGGAATTGAGCCATCGCAGCGCTGCATATGAGCAAGTGCATAATCAGGCGATTGCTTCTTTAAAAGAGTTAATGAACATCCCGGAAGAGTACCATGTACTGTTTCTGCAGGGAGGGGCAAGCACCCAATTTGCAATGATTCCGCTGAATTTTCTTTCTCAAGGCCAAAAAGCGGGCTATATTATGACCGGTTCCTGGTCGGAGAAGGCGCTTAAGGAAGCGAAGATGGTGGGTGATACGTATACGGTCGCATCCACAAAAGAAACGAATTACAACCGCATTCCGGCGCTCGATGAGCTGGTCTATGAAGAAAATACGGCATATGTCCATCTGACATCCAATAATACCATCTTCGGTACGGAGTGGTCCGAGTTCCCGGATACGGGCGATATCCCGCTCATTGCTGATATGTCAAGTGATATTTTGTCCTACGGCTTTGACGTCAGCAAGTTTGCGCTCATCTATGCGGGCGCGCAGAAAAATCTCGGTCCTTCCGGCGTGACGGTAGTCATTTTGCGTCCGGATATGCTGGAGCGTGCGAATACGAACAACGTGCCGACGATGCTGCGCTATGATACGCATGTGAAAAACAACTCCCTGTACAACACGCCACCGACATTCGGCATCTACATGCTCGGCCTTGTGCTCGAATGGGTGAAAGAGCAGGGAGGCCTTGCCGCCATTGAGAACATGAACAAAGAAAAAGCGGCACTTATCTATGATGTTATTGATCAAAGCGGAGGTTTCTACAAGGGACATGCCCAAAAAGACAGCCGTTCCCTGATGAATATTACATTCCGTCTCGCATCGGAAGATCTGGAGAAACAGTTCCTTGCTGAGGCGAAGCAGGCCGGATTCGTCGGGCTGAACGGTCACCGTTCCGTAGGCGGTTGCCGCGCATCTACGTACAATGCGGTGCCGTATGAAAGCTGTAAAGCACTCAGCGAGTTCATGATTGAGTTCCAGAGGAAAAACGGATAACGAAATAAGAAAAACTCGCGGGGGGTACCGATCTTTCCCTTCGGGCCACACGCTCCACAGGGAAAAAGCAACGGTCGACACACGCCTCGCGAGCGTTTTTTTCATCAGCTTCTTTTTTTCTGGAAATGATTGGGTTTTTGCGGTAATTCCGGGCAGGTTCGGCGACATAACCGTCCGCCATTTCTTTTTCGCCTGTCGCATAGAAACCTGTCAGCTTATCTCATAAGCATTTGTCAGGTGATAGCGGAGGCATGGGGGGTTCCTGAGCAGTTTTCCCCGGCTGCTTTTCGTTTGCAACCCCGACATGAAAATGTGAGGAAGGTCGGCTGACTTTTGCGGTGCGAAGGAAAGGAGAGGAAAGAATGAGCAGAGGGTTTTAATGTGGAAAAAGGCGAATGCCTTTTTCTTCCCTGAAACTTCTTTCCTCTTCCCTTTCCTTCTTTTCTCATGATTTTCACAAAAAAAGGCAGGAGGAGACATATGGAGAACGAACAGCAGCCCAACAGTATCAACCGACTGCGATCGATGTTATCATCCTTGTCCGTCAAAGAACAGACAGCCGCCCGTTATATGCTCGAAAAGCCGGAAGAAGTCATTCATTCGTCGATCTCCGAGCTGGCGGAGAAAAGCGGGGTGGCGGAGGCGACGGTCTTTCGGTTGTGCAAGCGTCTTGGCTACAAAGGCTATCAGGCGTTTAAAATCGCACTTGCCCGGGATATTGTGCACCCGATGGAGAACATCCATGAAGAAATTACGGAGGAAGACAACATTTTACATATCACGCGCAAGATTTTTTTAAGCAGCATGGAAGCGATGAAAGACACGCTCGCCCTGCTGGAAAATGAGCCGCTCGAGGCGGCGGTTGAGTGCCTTGCCCGTGCCAAAAAAATTGATTTTTACGGTTCCGGAGGCTCAGGGGTTATCGCACTCGACGCCTACCATAAGTTTTTACGCACCGGCGCTCAGGTGATTGCTCATACGGATAGCCACCTGCAGGTAATGTCCGCGTCTTTGTTGGATGCGGAATGCGTAGCAGTCGGTATTTCACACAGCGGCAGCAACATTGATGTAGTAGAGGCGATACAGGTGGCACGCGAGCGCGGCGCGAAAACGATTGGCATCAGCAGTACGATGAAATCGCCGCTGACGCGCGCTGTAGATATTTCCATTTATACAACATCACGTGAAACTTTATTTCGTTCTGAAGCAATGGCATCCCGACTCGTCCAGCTATCGGTTATCGATGCGCTGTATGTGGGCGTGGCGACACGCAAGCAGGATGTAACGCTTAAAAACCTGCAGAAAATTCGTGAATCTATTGCAATTAAGCGCTATTAATCGGCTTATCCGACAGCCGCCCGCAGCAACGGCTTTTTCGGATAAGCTATTTTAAGATCAGTTTTGAAAGAAAATTTCTTTCCTGTATTTACATTAGAAAAAATATTTTATATAGTGGAGAGGCATCCTTCATACTGTTTAAGAAAACGCTGACATCATAAAGGAGAGAGACAGCATGAATTCATTTTTGGGGCTCAGCCACAGTGCCAGCCTGCTGGTATATACGGTCATCGCAATTCTTGGCCTGATTGTGCTGATTGCCAGATTTAAGCTTAATCCACTTGTCGCATTAATTCTGGCTTCTTTGTTTATTGGCTTAAGCGCGGGCATGGATCTGCCTGAAATTCTGAAAGCGTTCGAGAAAGGAGTTGGCGGTGTTCTCGGATTTATTGCCATCGTGCTTGGACTGGGGACGATGCTGGGGAAGATGATGGCCGAATCCGGCGGCGCAGAGCGCATCGCCCGGACGCTGATTTACATATTCGGTGAGAGAAACGTACACTGGGCGATGATGTTTGTCGCATTCATTGTCGGGATCCCGGTGTTCTTCCAGGTTGGCCTGGTGCTTCTGATTCCGCTGGTGTTTACGCTTGCGCGGCATACGAACACGCCGCTGCTGAAAATAGGCATCCCGCTGGTGGCGGGCCTGTCCGTCGTACACGGTCTTGTGCCGCCGCATCCGGCCGCGATGCTGGCGGTTGGCATTTATCAGGCGGATGTGGGCAAGACGATTCTGTATTCATTGATTGTGGGCCTTCCGACTGCAATTATCGCAGGTCCTTTATTCGGTTCATTCATTTCGAAGCGCATTCAACTTGAGCCGTCGACCGAGCTGGCAGCCCAGTTCAGCGAGTCTGAACGCAAGGAACTGCCGGGCTTTGGCATCACGGTGTTTACGATTCTGCTTCCGGTGCTTTTGATGCTATGTGCGACGATTGCAGACGTGACGCTGCCGGAAGGCAATACGCTGCGCAGCTGGATTGATTTTATCGGTAACCCGGTTGTATCGCTTCTGATCGCGCTTCTGTTCTCGTTCTTCTCGCTCGGGTTTGCACGCGGATTCGACCGCGATCAAATCCTTAGGTTTACAAACGAGTGTCTTGGACCGACTGCAACCATTTTGATTGTTATCGGCGCAGGCGGCGGCTTCAACAAAGTCCTGATTGAAAGCGGCGTCGGCGATGCGATTGCCGGCGTAGCTACGCAGTCGCACATCTCACCGCTCCTGCTTGGCTGGCTGGTGGCGGGTCTGATTCGCGTGGCGACCGGCTCGGCCACCGTAGCGATGACGACTGCAGCGGGCATTCTTGCCCCGATTGCAGCGGCAACGCCGGGCACGAATCTGGAGCTGTTGGTGCTTGCGACAGGTGCGGGGTCGCTCATTCTGTCGCATGTGAATGACTCCGGTTTCTGGCTCATTAAAGAATTTTTCAATATGACTGTGCCGCAGACGCTGAAGACATGGACGGTGATGGAGACGATTCTGTCCATAGCCGCACTTATCTTTATCCTGCTGCTCGACATTGTGGTATAACAAAGAAAAAGGCGAAGCCTTTTTCTTTTCTGGATCTTACTTTCTTTTTTTCACACTAAAGATAGGAGGCAGCCCTGTGAGTACGAACTACTGTATCGGCATCGACATCGGAACAACGAGCACCAAAGCGGTTCTTTTCACGGAAAAGGGACAGGGGCTTGCGAAACACTCGGTTGAATATCCGCTCTATACGCCGACTCCTTCGACGGCGGAACAGGACCCCGATCAGATATATAAGGCGGTGCTTGAGGTTCTTAAACAGGTAATCCAGAAAAGCGGCGTCGCGCCTGGGCGCGTCGCTTTCGTTTCGTTTAGCTCGGCCATGCATAGCGTCATTGCCATGGACGGTTCGCACCGGCCGCTGACCCGGTGCATTACCTGGGCGGATAACCGCAGCACGAAATACGCGGAAATCATTAAAAAAGAACAAAATGGACACGAAATCTACAGACGTACCGGCACGCCTGTGCATCCGATGGCGCCGCTTTCCAAAATTGTCTGGCTGCGTGAAGAACACCCGGACATTTTCAAACGGGCAGCCAAATTTATTTCCATAAAAGAATACGTGTTTTATCAGTTGTTTAAACAGTATCTTGTCGATTATTCTATCGCTTCGGCGACCGGAATGTTCAATCTGGAGAACCTGATCTGGGATGAGGAAGCGCTTGCGGTTGCCGGAATTAAAGAGGAACATCTGTCTACGCCGGTTCCGACGACGCATTATGTCCGGGGAATGGACGCATGGGCAGCGGAAGAAACGGGGCTTAACCCCGACACGCCGTTTGTCCTGGGTGCGAGCGATGGAGTTCTGTCTAATCTGGGCGTGAATGCGGTAGAGCCTGGCGTAGTGGCGATCACGATCGGCACAAGCGGCGCCATCCGTACTGTAGTGGATAAGCCGGTAACCGACCCGAAAGGCCGGATTTTCTGCTACGCGCTGACCGATAAGCACTGGGTCATCGGCGGTCCGGTTAATAACGGGGGCATGACGCTGCGCTGGGTACGGGACGAGCTGGCCGCATCCGAGATTGAGACGGCCAAACGGCTCGGCATCAGCTCATACGATGTGTTAACGAAGATTGCGGATAACGTGCGGCCCGGCTGTGACGGACTTTTGTTCCATCCGTATCTGGCGGGGGAGAGGGCGCCGCTCTGGAATGCCAATGCGAGAGGATCGTTCTTCGGTCTGACGCTGCACCATAAGAAAGAGCATATGATTCGCGCCGTACTTGAGGGTGTTATCTTTAATCTCTATACCGTATTTCTCGCGCTTAAAGAATTAATCCCGATGCCAAAGCAAATTCAAGCGACAGGCGGGTTTGCCCGCTCGGCGCTGTGGCGGCAGATGATGGCCGATATTTTTGATCAGGACGTATACGTGCCGGAAGACTATGAGAGTTCCTGCCTCGGTGCGGCTGTCCTCGGCATGTATGCCCTGGGTACGGTAGATTCATTGGAAGTGGTATCAGAGATGGTGGGGGCGACGCATCATCATACGCCAAACCGGGAACACGCTGCCGTCTATATGGAGCTGCTTCCGATTTATCTGCGCATTATGCGCAAGCTTGAAGATGAGTACGAAAGCATCGCCGCATTTCAGCGCAAAATGTTAGGATAAAATTAGAAAATATGAAGAAGGAGTGATGGACAGTGAAAGTAGGATTAATCGGGCTCGGAAAAATGGGGTATAATCTCGCGCTTAACATGATCGACAAGAACCATGAGGTCGTGGCGTACGATACTGTGAGCGAGCATGTGGAACGCATTACGAAAGACGGTGCAAGAGGTGTCGATTCCCTGGCGGCGCTCGTGCAAAACATGGAATCTCCGCGGGTCGTTATCATGCTGGTACCGGCGGGCAAAATCACCGACCAGGTCACAAAAGAGATGGGCGCCCTGCTTGAGAAAGGGGACATTCTGATTGACGCTGGAAACTCCAATTACAAAGACACGCTTGCCCGCTACGCGCAGCTTAAAGAAAAAGGCATCTATTTTGTTGATTGCGGCACAAGCGGCGGTACAGAAGGCGCGCGCCACGGCGTATGTACGATGGTCGGCGGCGACCCGGAGGCGCTTGAGCATATTACTCCGCTATTTGAAAGTATCTCTCTGCCGAACGGCTTTCTTAAAACCGGTGCGGCCGGAAGCGGTCATTTTCTGAAAATGGTACATAATGGCATCGAATATGGCATGATGCAGGCGATCGGTGAAGGATTCGAGATTCTCGATAAGAGCCAGTTCGACTATGATTACGAAGCGGTGGCACGTGTATGGAATCACGGCTCTGTTATTCGCAGCTGGTTGATGGAGTTGATGGAGAACGCGTTCTCCAAGCAGCCGAAGCTCGATAATATTAAGGGTGTTATGCATTCTTCCGGCGAAGGCATCTGGACGGTAGAGACAGCGATGGAACTGCAAGCAAGCGCACCCGTTATCGCGATGTCCCAGTTTATGCGTTTCCGTTCGCTCGAAGACGATACGTTCCACGGCAAGGTTGTTGCCGCACTGCGCAATGAATTCGGCGGACACGCAGTCGTGAAAAAATAAACAGAGGCAGGAGAAGTGCCAGAGGGTTCTCCCGATGACAAAAACCTGGAATTGGTATACAGTAAATGTATCCATTCCGGGTTTTTTTGTGAAAATCATGAGAGAAGAAGGAAGGGAAAGAGGAAAGAAGAGCCAGGGTAGAAAAAGGCCTTCGCCTTTTTCACCATTGAAATCCTCTCCTCCTTCTTTCCTCTTTTTTCCTTCATACCGCAAAAGTCAGCTGGCCTTCCCGTCATTTTCATGTCGGGGTTGCGGCTGAAACGCCATGGTCGTTTTTTATGAAAAATAGAGGAGTGAAAAAGATGGCTTCCTACGCAACGCAAAAAGATGGCATTTTTCCTTCGGTTTGCTCGCTGGATTGTCCGGATACATGCGGTCTGCTCGTCCACAAGCAGGACGGAAAGATTGTCAAAATCACGGGCGATCCGGCGCATCCGGTGACGCAGGGGGCAATCTGCAACAAGGTGCGCAACATGCCGGCGCGCCTGTATGACCCGAAGCGTCTTAAATATCCGCTGAAGCGGGTGGGCACAAAAGGGGAAGGCAAGTTTGAACGCATTACCTGGGACGAGGCGATTGCCACCATCGCAGAGAAATGGAAGGAGCTAATCGCGCAGCATGGTGCAGAGAGCATCATGCCGTATAGCTTCTATGGGAATATGGGGATTCTGAACGTGGAAGGGATGGATCGCCGCTTTTTTAATCGTCTGGGCGCAAGCCAGCTTGAGCGGACCATCTGTAATTCCGCCGGCGCTGCGGGCTATATGTATACAATGGGCGGAAGCTACGGCACGGACCCGGAGGAAACCATCGATACGAAGCTGTTCATCTTCTGGGGCTGCAACGCGGTCAGCACCAATATGCACCAGGTTACGCTGGCGGAGAAGGCGCGGAAAAACGGCGCCAAAGTGGTCGTCATTGACGTGCATAAAAACCAGACCGGACGGTGGGCCGACTGGTTCATTCCTATTCTGCCCGGAACGGATACCGCACTCGCGCTTGGTCTGATGCATATATTGTTTGCCGAAGAGCTGGTGGATGAGACGTTTCTCGCCGAATATACGGTTGGATATGAAGAGTTGCGCGAACATGTAAAGCAGTATAATCCTGCTGCCGTATCCGCGATTACTGGCGTTTCTGTGGATGATATTTACGAGCTGGCCCGCATGTACGGCAGGACATCGCCTTCTTTTATTCGCATCGGCAACGGGCCGCAGCATCATGACAACGGGGGCATGTTTGTACGCACTATCGCCTGTCTGCCTGCATTGACCGGCCAGTGGCATGTGCGAGGCGGCGGGGCGATTAAAGGCAACAGCGGCTATGCATCCGTTAATTTTCAGGCGCTGCAGCGTCCTGACCTGCTGAAGGAAAAAACGCGCTCCATCAGCATGAACCAGATCGGGGAGGCGCTCACGGAGCTCGATCCGCCGCTGTATTCTTTGTTTGTCTATAACAGTAACCCCCTTGTCGTGGCGCCAAACGGCAACAAAGTGAGAGAGGGTTTTGCGCGTGAAGACTTGTTCACTGTTGTGCATGATTTGTTCCTGACAGAAACGGCGCGCTATGCTGACATTGTGCTGCCGGCGACATCCTCCTATGAGAATTTGGACTTGTTTACATCGTATTGGCATTATTTTGTACATTTGCATTTGCCGGTCATAGAACGGTACGGGGAAAGTAAGTCCAATGTCGAGGTGTTCCGTCTGCTGGCGGAAGCGATGGGATTTACCGAGCAGGCATTCAAAGATACGGAGGAAGAGATGATCCGTCAGATGCTTGATCATCCGGCCAATCCGTATCTCGATGGCATTACGTATGAAGCGCTGCTTGAGCGGCATTTTATCAAAATTGATCGAAGCAAAAAGCCGAAATTTCCGGGTAAACTGCCGACGCCGAGCGGCAAAATCGAGCTGTACTCGAAACGAATGGAGAAAAAAGGACTGCCGCCGCTGCCGACATATGAACCGATTAAAGAAGACGAGAAGTACCCGCTTTTGTTCGTGTCGGCGCCGAATCATAATTTCTTAAACTCGACATTTTCAAACAATGCCAGGCATGTGGCGATGGAAAAGACGCCGCGTCTGCATATCCATACGGATGAAGCGCGGAAGCGCGGCATCGAGGACGGCGCGAAAATACGTGTCTATAATGATCGCGGTGAATGTGTGCTCACCGCCTCTGTCGGGGAGAATGTGCTGCCCGGCGTAGCGGTGAGCCAGGGATTGTGGGCGGATGAGCCAGGCACGAAACAACTGGTTAATGCGTTAACACCGAGCCGTCTGTCAGACATGGGACGCGGAGCAACGTTCTTTTCTACCCGGGTAGAAGTAGAGAAGCTTTGAAAGAATTGATAAAGAATGAAACGATGAGAGAAACCGGAGATACGCTTGTGCTCCGGTTTTTCGTTTTTTAAGCATAACCCTGAACCTCTGCACAAAAACTATAAGATGGAAAAAGATTCGAGCGGAAGGAGCAGGCGGCGATGGAGCATATACACTATTCATTTGAAGGGTTTGCGGATGCATACGGGCTTGCCGGGGATACGCGAAAGCATATTCATGATGTAATGGAGCGATACCGGGATAAGATTAGGCTTGGTGAAAAAATTACCGAGCCAGATTTTATGGAGGATATGGCGCTGGCTTCAGGTCTCGGCGAGAGAGAAGTACGCGAGATGCTTGACGTACTGCAGCAAAGCCAGGCATGGCAGGACACGGTAGATGAGATGAATCGGACATGGGTGGCACAGGAAAGCAAAGATGGAATTCAATAAACATAAACGCCCGTTCTATTCGATACATGCGGATAGAACGGGCGCTTATGCTTATGCAGGACTGGAATCCAGTCTCTTTTCTTTTTTATAGGTGACCAGTTTCATTAAATAATCTTTGGAGAATTCTTCTTGATACGGAATTGCCGGCACATCGGTGATGTCGTGTCCGCAGTGCGTGCATTGCCAGTCGCCGGCCATTAAATAATCGGCGGACACGCTGACTTTCAAGCAGTAGCAGCATAGCTTCTTGTACATTTCTTCTTTTTTCCTTTCTGTATATAAGATGATGTTATTTAACGATAACGACAGGACGCGGTGAGAGGCGAATGACTTTCATGCTGACGCTCCCCAGCGTCAGCTCTTCATAGTTGCTGAGCCCCCGGCATCCCATCACAATCATATCGACCCCAATTTGCTCGGCGAATGTGAGCAATTGCTCAGCTACCGGTCCTTCCAATACACGGCGCTGACAAGTATTGGCATGTATCGTAAGCATTTGGGCAATCTCTTGAAGCCGTTTCTCCGCCTGGGCAGTATACTCTTCGCGAAGACCCGGATAGACATGCAGCAGTGTCTCATCCATTTCCGGCAGCACGGTTACCACATACACCTCCATGCTTTGCGCCCAGGCTAATTTTTCGTTAATAAAGTGGACGGATTTCTCATCGTATGCGGACCCGTCGATTGCCAGCAGTATTTTATTCATCGTTTCCCCAGCCTATTCTGTCTTTTTAATTTCATTATAATGGAAAGAAGAAAATTGAAAAGTAAAGTTTTAGGGAACGAGATTTATTCTGTAGTAGACTGTAATATAAATGTCTCGATTACATGGCGTACGCCTTCCTCGTTGTTCGAGAGCGTTACATAATCGGCTATTTGTTTGATATCATCCGGCGCATTGCCCATTGCGACGCCAAGACCTGAGACAGTAATTAAATCCAGATCATTATAGCTGTCGCCAATGCCGATAATTTCCGAACGGTCAATCCCAAACGTCTCCGCAAGGTGCAGTACGGCCCGCCCTTTGTTCGCTTCCGGATGCATGACTTCAAGGAAAAACGGTTTTGATTTGGTAATGTGCGCCGTCTCACCAAATTCTTTACGCAGTTCCCGAGCCAGCTCGTCCAATGCCTCCGGTTCATCGAAATACAGCAGTTTAATGAAATTGCGCTCGGCCAATCGGTACAAATCTTTCTCTATTGTATACGGTACCCCGGCGATTTCGGCATACTGCCGAATCTTATCGTTCTCCTCGGGTGAATACAAAATATCGTCCTGGTAGACCTGTAGGTGCATATTTTTCGCACGAGCAATCTCGATAATGCGGCGGGAAATCTCCGGAGTGACGAGCCGTTCATACATGATGCTCTCGCTCGCCATATCTTTGACAACGGCTCCCTGATAGGTAATCAGCGGAACGTTCAGCCCAAGCTGGGATGCAAACGGCAGGGCTGACGGAAACATCCGGCCCGTCGCCAGCGTGACCACCACGCCTAAATCCAGCGCCTGCTTAATCGCCTCTGCCGTGCCCGGCGTAATCGTTCTCTCATCGGTCAGCAGTGTATCATCCATATCAATCGCAATCATTCGATACCTCATAAGTATCCACTCCTTTTTGCACCGTTCTTATCTCTTGCCTGTTCTATCATATCATATGGTAAACAAAAGGCCGGGAACTGCATCCCGACCTTTTGTTTACCACGCATATCCCAATCCTCTCTGCTGCGTTGTAAATAATACGGTTTTGTCCTCGTTTTGCTTGGTAATGCCCAGCCGGTCTTTACTCCCGTACGATATCCAATCTCCTACCTGGAATGCCGGGCTTGCTTTTTCCTCGTTTATTTTTCTGTTTGCCACCATCGTCCCGCTGTTGTCGCGGGGAAGCGTCGGTTTGGAAGAAGAGCAGCCTACCAGAAGCAGTCCAACCAGTACCAGAAGCAGGATATGCTTCATTTGTATCCCTCATTTCCTTTTTCTGTAAAAATCCTGAAATAAAGAAGGAAGGAGAGAGAAAAAAGATCTAAGGAAGAAAAAGGCCTTCGCCTTTTTCCCCATTGAAATCATTGTCTCGTTCTCTTCTCTCTTTTCCTTCGTACCACAAAAGTCAGCCTCTTTCCCATCATTTTCATGACGGGGTTGCGGCTGAGATGCCATGGTGGTTTTCTGTGAAAATCATGAGGGAAGAAGGAAAGAGGAAAGCCTATGAAAGCTGCTGTTTCAGCTTTTCTAAAAGCGCCATTTGTCCACCCATTAAATCGGCAATCGAAGTCTGCATGGCCGGTGCCTGTGGTGTATACACCCACTGGTCTTTCTGCATCATCTGCATCACTTTGTACGTTGCCAGAGCGTCGTCAAGTGCACGGTGAGATTGGACCCCTTCCGCTAATCCATACTTGTCTAAGGCATACCATAACCCGGGCGTGTCTTTGTGTCCATAATAGAATTGATATGCTTTAGACAGATCCAGCCAATCCTCCAGCATAACGGAAAACGGAAACTTTATGCGGTGTTCGCGGCAGTTGCGGCGCAGTCCTTTAATGTCCAGATCGCCCCATGTCACCAGCGTCGTCTTCTCCGGTATGTAGCGAGCCAGCAGTTCATCGATCATCGCCTTAAACTCTATGCCGCCGAGTACGTCTTCCTGTTTGATGCCGGTCAGACTTATGCACTTCTCGCCTAACTGCGGGAAGAACACCGGAGCCACCAGAGAGGAAAACGTATCTACGATTTCCTTATTTTCTACGATAACCATGCCTGCTTCAATAACCTCATGAAAAAATCTTTTTGGCGCTTCCTTTCTGTCAAATGTCGTAAATTCAAAATCAATAAAAATGTATCGCTCTTTCATCCGGGCCCCTCGTTTCTCTTTTCTTCTTTCCAACCATTGTATTTTCAAACGGAAAATCAGTCAATTATCAAAGGCCTTCGGCATATGGTTAAAAGGGACTTCAAGAAGGAAGGAGGCCTCTGGTGTTTCGCCTGCATGATTTCGTCTTCCTGTTTTGGTTTCTTTGTTTTTTCTGTATTTCGTACATTCAGCTTGAGAGAGTTTCAGTATTACACGGGAAGGAGGCGGGTGTGCCGGACGGGACGGTAACCGCTTATGCGTACAAAGTAACGAAAGACAATCTCATTGTCGCTACGATTCAGGGGGAAACATATCGCATTCGTCTGCAAGGAATTGAGGTCTTCACAGAGCCGGACGCGAAACGCTTTCTGAAAGAAAAGGTATCCGGCCAGCAAATCGAGCTTGATTATGACGAACAGCCCTTTGAGGGAGAAGGGAAGATTACAGCTTATGTATGGCTCGGAAACGAAATGGTAAACCGCACACTGCTTTCCGAAGGGTATGCGCGTGCCGCACCCTCGCCGCAGCAGACCCGGTACATAAAGGATTTTGAGCACTGGCAGAAAAAGGCTGACCAAAAATAGAACGCCCGGACGGTGTGTCCGGGCGCTTCACTTTGATTACGCGTAGGCTTTCTCACGCATTTGTTTGACATCTTCGCTTGCCAGATATTCATCGTATTCCATTTGTTTATCGATGAGTCCGTTCGGCGTAATTTCGATGATGCGGTTGGCGACGGTTTGCACGAATTGGTGGTCATGCGACGTAAAAATCAACGTACCGCTAAAATCGATGAGTCCGTTATTGAGCGCCGTAATCGACTCAAGATCCAGATGGTTTGTCGGTTCGTCGAACAGGAGCACATTGGCGCCGGACAGCATCATCCGCGACAGCATGCAGCGTACTTTTTCGCCCCCGGAGAGGACGCTCGCTTTTTTCAGTGCTTCTTCGCCGGAGAACAGCATCCGTCCGAGGAAGCCGCGCACAAACGTTTCATCCTGATCGTGCGAATACTGGCGCAGCCAGTCAACCAGATTCAGGTCGCAGCCCTCGAAGTACGCGGCGTTGTCTTTCGGGAAGTACGACTGTGACGTGGTGACGCCCCAACTGTATTCCCCTGCATCCGCTTCGATTTCTCCCATAAGAATTTGCATCAGCGTCGTTTTTGCCAGCTCGTTTGTTCCAACCAGCGCAATCTTGTCACCTTTGTTGACGGTGAAGTTGATGTTGTTCAGCACCTGCTCCCCGTCAATGGTTTTGCTTAGACCCTTCACCGTCAGGATATCTTTTCCTGCCTCGCGCTCCGGCTTAAAGTTGATGTACGGATAGCGGCGCGAAGAAGGACGGATGTCTTCCAGCGTAATTTTATCTAACTGCTTCTTGCGGGACGTCGCCTGTTTGGCTTTGGACGCATTGGAGCTGAAGCGGCGGATGAACGCTTCGAGTTCTTTGATTTTCTCTTCTTTCTTTTTGTTGGCGTCTTTTGCCAGTTGCAGTGCCAGCTGGCTCGATTCGTACCAGAAGTCGTAGTTGCCCACGTACAGCTGTACTTTACCAAAGTCGATATCGACGATATGCGTGCACACTTTGTTTAAGAAGTGGCGGTCATGGGAGACGACGATAACGGTATTTTCATAGTTATACAGGAAGTTTTCCAGCCATGTGATTGACTCTAAGTCCAGGTGGTTCGTCGGCTCGTCAAGCAGAAGGATATCCGGGTTGCCGAACAGCGCCTGCGCCAGCAGCACGCGTACCTTCTGGCTGCCGTCCAGCTCGCTCATTTTTTTATCATGCAGCTCGGTCGGAATGCCGAGACCGATGAGCAGCTCGCCGGCTTCCGCTTCCGCCTGCCAGCCGTTCAGCTCGGCGAATTCACCCTCAAGTTCGGACGCTTTGATGCCGTCTGCTTCGGAGAAGTCCGGCTTGGCATAGAGCGCATCTTTTTCTTCCATAATCTCATAGAGACGGCGATGGCCCATAATGACGGTCTTCAGCACTTCAAATTCATCAAACTCAAAGTGGTTCTGCTTGAGCACCGCGAGGCGTTCGCCCGGCGTAATGTTGACCTGGCCGTTCGTGGGCTCGATTTCGCCAGAGAGAATTTTAAGAAACGTCGATTTTCCCGCGCCGTTCGCGCCGATGAGGCCGTAGCAGTTGCCCGGGGTGAATTTTATGTTTACGTCGCTGAAAAGCACGCGGCTGCCAAAGCGAAGCGTAAGGTCCGTTGTACTAATCATACCGGTTATCTACCATCCTTTGTTTACGATTTGTATCACTAATCATGCATTATAGCACACTTTTCACATGGATAGACTCTTCATATTGCCGTTTTTCTTTTGGTGTGGATGTTTTTCGCTTATACGGTTGACTGCGAGAAAAACGAAAACAGTTTTGGTTTAAACGTTTGAGTCAGGGAATGTGATATAATGAAAAGAAAAAAGAACGGAACGAAAGACGCTTGGAAAGGGGAACGTCTAGTGGGGGAGGGGACAAATGACCGAAGGGTAGTGTTTCTAGATTATGATGCACTGTGGAAAGAAGTCATTGAAGAATTTTTTCAGGAGTTTTTGCATTTCTTTGCGCCTGACGTATATGCAGCGGTGGATTTCAGAAAAGGATACGAGTTTCTGGAGCAAGAACTGCGAACGCTATTTCCCGACTCAAAATCAGAAAAGAAGTACACAGATAAGCTGGCAAAACTGTATTTGAAGAGCGGGGAAGAGAAGTGGATATTGACACATATTGAAGTACAAGGAAGCCGAGATCTTGATTTTTCTGAGCGGATGTTCCGCTACTTTTACCGGGTGTATGATAAATACGACAGGAAAATATTTGCCCTGGCGCTTTTTTCGGATGAAAGCCCGTCTTATAAACCGGCTGCGTATAAATATGAATTTTTTGATACGACATTAACTTATACGTACCGAACTTACAAGATAGTGGAGCAAAATGAAGAGGAACTGGCTCGCTCGAAAAATCCATTCAGCATGGCTGTTCTTGCCGGTTTGTATGTAGTGAAAAGCAAAAAAGATATTGATGCACGTTATCAGTTTAAAATAAATCTGATTCGCCTGCTGCTAGAAAAAGAGTGGCAGCGGGAGAAAATTGAAAAGCTATTTGTATTTATCGATGGCTTGTTAAAACTTCCTATAGAAAAAGAAAAAAGTTTTGAGGTTGAACTTAATAAAATGGTGCGAAAGGAAGGTGGAAGTATGGGACTGACATGGGATCGCAGTAACCTGGCCGACATGTATTACTCTAAAGGAAAAATGGAGGGAAAAGCAGAAGGAAAAATTGAGTTAGTAAAGAAATGGCTAGAGGAAGAAAAGAATGCGGATATTCAACTTATTGCAAAAGTTTCTGGCTTATCTGTAGAAGAGATTAGAAAAATAAAAGAAGAAGTACAAACAAAGAGAAGACCCCATTAATCTTTTTGCTTTCAAGTAAGTGAAACCGATTTTTATGATGAAAATATGAAAGGAGGTAATGGAAGTATGTCGACAAAAACCGTAACCGATCACACCGGCCGTACCGTAACATTTTCATTCCCGCCCCGTCGTATCATCTCCTTATGCCCTTCATTGACCGATACACTGTTTGCACTCGGTCTTGGGGGAGACATCGTGGGTCGGACCCAGTTTTGCATTCATCCGGCCAATCAGGTTAAGGATGTACGGCGTGTAGGCGGAACCAAGCGGATTAAGCCGGACGTCATCGATGAACTGAATCCCGGACTTATCATTGCCGAAAAAGAAGAAAACCCGAAAGAGATGGTTGACGCTTTGGCAGAGAAGTATCCCGTTTATGTAACCGATGTAGAGAATTACGAAGATGCGCTGTGCATGATTCGCGATCTCGGAGAAATTACCGGGACCGAAGCGGCTGCACAGAATATGGCGCATGAGATTGAGGAGGCCTTCTCTTTCTTAAAACCAGTACAGGGTGTGCGCGTTGCGTACCTTATCTGGCAGAAGCCGTGTATGGCTGCCGGAAATTGTACCTATATCCACTCGCTACTGGAGAAGTGTGGGCTGGTCAATGTGTTCCAGGACACCCCGGGACGCTATCCGGAAATAACGGAAGATGATTTGCGTGCGGCGAAGCCGGATTTTATTTTTCTTTCTTCCGAGCCGTTTCCGTTTAAAGAGACGCATCAGGAAGCGTTTCGGGCGATGTTTCCTGACAGCGCGCCGGTGCTGGTGGATGGAGAAATGTTTTCCTGGTATGGTGTTCATATGAAAGAGGCGGCGTTCTATTTTAATGAGTTGTTGGCTGAACTTGCAACGCAGCTTAAAAAGAAGAATAAGTAGCTATCTCTTAATCATTTGTTGGCCCAGCACCAAACTCTGTGCTTGAATGCTCTATACATATACGGTGTTGATTTGGTTTATTGATTATTTACTCAACTTTCGCACATGGATATCCTTCTGCTTAGTTGAAATGACTGATGTCATGGCTA
>Ga0310821_100414_pt1 | contig 21771 bp, 20 predicted proteins | sample P4_ome_FD_201300 | JGI IMG/M metagenome (GOLD analysis project Ga0310821, IMG submission 201300) | Sorghum-adapted microbial communities from Joint BioEnergy Institute, Emeryville, California, United States - P4_Day56_Rep1 | ecosystem: Engineered > Bioreactor > SSF (Solid state fermentation) >...
TCCCGGATAATTTGATGCAAATGGAACGCTGGACCAAAGTAACAGGTGCTTGCGGTTTGTTCTTGCTCATCGGTTATCCCGTCCTTCTCTTGACTTGTGTATTTGTACGGCGAAAACTGGGACTTCTTCCAAAAAATTAAGAAAGAAGAAGGTTGTATTATGAAACGATGGAACAAAAACGTTTTATCAGCAATTGTCATGCTACTCTTTTCAAGTATTCTGCTTGCAGGGTGCTGGGATTATAGAGAATTGGAGAAAAGAGCGCTTGTCGTGGGGCTTGGTATCGATGAACTTCCTCCATCTCATTTCGCAGGAAAAGAAGTGCGCATGTATCAGATTATCGTACAGGTAGTGGAAACTGCCGGCTCCAGTAGTCAGGCAGCGATGCAAAAACAACAACAATCAGCAGGTTATACAAATTTTATCATTCAAACTCCATCCATTACAGAAGGAATCCAGCAAATCATTACGCAAAGTGAACGCTTTCCTCTTTTATCTCACTTGCAACTCATTGTCCTTGGAGAAAAATTATCAAAGAAAGGGATCCATGAGCTATTCGACTTTTTCATTCGCTTTCCTCAAATGCGGCGTCAAACAGAGATTATTGCAACAACCAGACCGCTCATTGAATACTTCACAGTGCCGAGCACAGCGGAACCGACCCCTTCCCTGCACATTGCGAGTATTGCAGACAGTGTTCAACAGACACTGTTACTGCCTGAATCGAATTTGGGTATCATTAGCAAAAACATCCGTAACAACACTCCTTTCGTGGTGCTCACGGCTTCTTTAAATAAAAAAGGACAGATCGTTATTAATCAAGGGACTGTTTTTCAGAACGCAAAGAAGGTCGGGATTCTGTCCAAAAGCGATATCCAAAACCTTTCCATGTTGTACGGAGAAATCGAAAGGGGACTCTTACACTTTTCTTGCTCCCAGGGAAAAGCAGCATTACAGGTTCTTGCAGGAAACAGTAAAATTCGTCCTGCCATAAAAAATCGCAAGCCTCATATTACATTCCAGATTGAGCTGGAAACGGAGCTAACGGAGTACCAATGTTCTGATATTGCTTCTTTCGATAGCCCGGAGCAAATCAGACGAATGGAACAGCTTTATTCAAATATGTTGGAAGAACAATTGCAGAGGACTGCAAAAAAACTGACAAAGAAGTACAAAGACGATATATTCCAGTTAACTTCAAGACTCAAAAACCACCCCGAGATGTACGAACAAATACGTGAACATCCAGAGCAGTTTTTTGAACAATGGACTGTCGACATCAATGTAAACTTAAAAATCCGCAACATCGGGAATGTGCTAAAGACCTTTATAACATTGAAAAAGAACAAATAGAATCGTAAGACTTCTTTTGATTTTCATGCCGGGGTTGCGGCTGAAAGTATTGCTTTAGGATTTTTCTTTAAACGCCATACGCAATATGAACAAATCGTATCCATAGAGACAATCGTCCGGAATGTTTATTTATGCATCATCATTGTTCAAAAATCAAACTATGCAATTGAAAAACAAATGCATTTCCTATATATTTTTGTTTAATTTTTAATCATTATGTTGCAAATCAAATCTTATTTGAGTGTGTTCCTTTGTAAAGTTAAAATCCCGCACAAAAAAACGGAGCAAAAGCCGGCTCCGTTCCGTTCACAGTAAAGATTTAAAGTTTATGCCTTATTGATTTTTCGCCAGAGTGTAGTCCGGTTGATTCCAAGACGTTTGGCGGCCTGAGACTGGTTGTTGTGTTCTTCTTCAAGCACGCGCATGATAATTTCCGCTTCTAATTCCTCTAGCGTTTTGTTTTCGATTTGGATGCTGAACGCATTGCTTTCCGTGTGTTCTCTATTTGAGGACGGTTTTCTGCTTGTCTCTGGTTTTGCGCTCGTCTGACCAGATGTCTCTTCTTCTGCTTCCAAAGATGGTTCCGGTACAGTGAACAGTTCCCGCAGAATATCTTCCGCCTCTGCCGCTTCAATAAACATACCGCGTCCGGTCTGGCAGAGCTTTTCTACCGTAGATTTAAGCTGCCTAACGTTTTCAGGCCACGGCGCTTCCGTTAGTTGTGCCATAACTTCAGGGCGCACACCGACGATTTGCTTGCCTTCTCTCATGTTGAAGGAAGCGATAAACCAGCGGACCAATTCGGGGATGTCCGCTTTTCGTTCGCGCAACGAAGGAATACGAAGCGTACCGCCACTTAACATGCGGTATAGTTCTTTCCGAAATCGCCCTCTTTTGATCTCAAACTGCAGTTCACGGGAATTTGAGGCGATAATCCTGGGGAAAAACGGCGAAAGTTCCGGATTGCCCGCCTGTTTCTTTTTCGCTTCCTGCAGGAGATGAATGAGTTTATCCTGTACGTCTGGTGAAAGTTTTTCTATGGAGGATAGATAAATGGTTCCGCCCCGGGCCGTGTTGAATAGTTCTGCCCCATCCTCTCTAAACAGGTCCGTTTGCAGATCGCTATCGCAAAGCGTCCCGCAGTCCAATATGAGGAATGGGCGGTCGCGCCGCGGGCTGTCATTATGGATTGCTTCGGCAAGACTTTGTTTTCCGACACCCGGCTCTCCGTAGATAAGTACGGGTGTCTCATACTTGCTGAATAAGCGGGCCGTTTCGATCTGGGATTTCATTTCCTCTGTTGTGGCAATGAGGTCGGTAAAGCGTGTTTGAGCCCGTTTCGGTCCATACACTATGCGGCGCAACCGGCTTTCCGTTCGTTTTAGTTCATCTATCTCTTTCAGGATGGCAAAAGCGCCGACAACTTCATCTTTATCAATAATCACCCGTTTTTTGACAAGGATTTCCTTTCCGGATATGTTGCATATTTCTTCGGTGGATAGTTGTCCCTGTATTACGATATCGTCAAACTGAAAGCACAACGTAGTAGCTTCCCCTGTATTTTCTGAATTCAATTCCGCTTCGATGCCAAGGAGAACTTCCGCTTTCTTGTTCGCAATCATTTTGTTTCTTTTTGCATCAACCGCAACAATCCCGTCTTCGTATCCGCGAAAAATATTTTCATATAAGAAATGAGTTGCTTTTTCACGGGCGGTATACGTGCTGATACGTTCCGCCTCATTGATTGCCTCGATGACCGCTTCTCTGCCGGGAACAACGCTAAAGGTATGTAATCCATAATTCGCCGCATCGACCTGACTGATAACCTCACCAATGATTGTCTGTACTCCCTGGACCGCAGCCTGTTGGAGTACCGTTTCATTATCTTCCTCCTTTTCTGTGAGGAAGAACGACAAGTCCATATCCAGCAGTGTTCCTACAGTTTCTGCTCCTTGTATGAAGCCATGGGAGCCTACAACTCCGATTTTTCCCGGAAACCCCTTTAAAAGCATGAGTGTACGAAGCATATCATAGCCTGAGGAGCGAACTTCTACGACAGGGATGTGACAGTGCTGCTGCAGCAGACGGGCGGTAGTACCATGACTAATAATAGCGTCCCACCCTTCTTTTTCCCGTTCTCTGGCAATAGCCAGCCCTTTTGTTAACTCACCGATTTCAATTTCGACTTTTTTTCCTGTCTCCTGTGTAATTTCGATAAATAGCTCCTTCAATCCCGGATAAGGAGCGATGAGTAATATACGTGCCATATTCGCCTCCTTGTTTATTTTAGCATCGTTATTGTTGCTTTTAGCTGCAATTATTGTATGGGATGAAACAATTGTTTTCAAGAAAGAAAAGAAGCGAGCATGATCGAATCAGGCTTTATCTTTTCTTGTTGCTTCTCTTCTGGGGCATTTTCCGTGTAGATGCTGTCTTTACTGAAGCTTATCAATATAGATTACAATAATTTAGATAGTACAAATAAGTTTGTCTTTTTTAGTATAATAAACAAAAGGAGGTGGCGGCGATGCAGAAACATTTCTTTACTGTTAAAGAAGCCAACGAACTGCTGCCGGCAATTCGCCGGGAGATTGAAATGCTGCAGAACATCCGCAACGAATTTCGGCAGAAATACCTTGAGTTGACCACATACAAAAAACGGCAGGAGCAGCAGGCCGTTACGGATACGCAGGACGAGTATATTTTTAAAATGGAAGGAAGCCTGGAGTTTCTGGAAATACAGGCGCAGATGCATGTCAACAACATTCAAAGCCAGGGTGCCCAGCTGAAAGAGATCGACCCGGGACTGGTGGATTTTCCGGCGGTAATTAATGGTGAAGAAGTGCTGCTGTGCTGGCGGGAAGGCGAGGAAAAGATTACGCATTATCATGGATTATATGACGGGTTTGCGGGGAGAAAGAAGCTGGATTAGACGATGCAGTTAATGGATAGCCATATTCATCTGGATAGATATCCGATGGATGAAGTAGACAAACTTGTATCCGGGTGGCGGGAGGAGGGCATTGCGGGGGTGGTGGCCGTTTCGATGAACCTTGCTTCCGCATACCGAACGCTGGAGCTGAAGCAGCGGTATCCGGAGTTTATCTATGCGGCCGTCGGATATCATCCGGAGCAACCTCTCCCCTGCCCCGGCGAATTGGATGAGCTTATCTCTTTGCTGTATAAAGAACGGAAAATGATTGATGCGGTCGGTGAAGTGGGATTGCCTCATTATAATTTGGAAGCGGTGCGGGAGCTGGCCGCGTACCGAGAATTGCTGGCGCAATTTGCGTTGCTTTCAGTGAAGTTGGATTTGCCGCTGGTGCTGCATGCCGTACATGACAAGGCAGCGCTGGCAGTTGATGTTTTGCTTCTGCATGGTGTTCGCAAAGCGCACTTTCACTGGTTGAAAGCGCCGGATGAGGTAGTGGATAGAATCATAGAGCATGGTTATTATATTTCGGTAACACCGGAGGTTTGCTATCGGGAGCGCGATCGGAGACTGGCGCGGCGGGTACCGCTTTCGCACTTGTTGCTTGAGACGGATGGACCATGGCCGCATCATGGTCCGTTTGCCGGAAAAATGACCACTCCCCTCTTCTTACGCAAATCTATAGCCGCAGTGGCGAAATTGCATGGCATATTACCGGAAGAAGCCGCAGCTGCGAGTTCGCAGGCAGTACAGAATTTGTATGGGCAACTTGGTGAATAAATTCAATACAACAATGGGAAAAGCTCTCTAATCCGAAGAGAGCTTTTCTTGTGCGGGCATCTGTATAACATAATATTTTTATGTAAACTATTCATCCTTGCTTTTTATTGTTGGGGTAGCGCCACATGCCCATCAGGGTAAAAATTTCAGGTACTCCCAAAACGAAAAAAACACGATGAGTTTATGAACATTTTTATACCTTGGAGGTGAACCAGGAGAACATCTTTATTATGCGGCCTAATCGTAGATAGGAGCAGCTTCTTCTGGAGAAAAACTTTTCCCAGAATCTTTTCATCGTATTTATATAAATATTATAATTAGAAAATACACAAGAAGAAATGGAGGTGGCCATATTGTCAAAGTCCACTTTAAAACGTTTTGGAGTTTCCATGGATGAAAAGTTATTGAAAGAATTTGATCAAATGATCAGCTCGAAAGGGTATGAAAATCGCTCAGAAGCGGTCCGTGATATGGTTCGTGATGCCTTAGTGAAGCAATCTTGGAAAGATGATGAACAATATGTGGCTGGCAGCATCTTATTATTTTATGACCACCATCATACTGACGTTCTTCAGGAGCTCATAAACATCCAGCATGATATGCATCATGCGATTATGGCAACGACACATTTCCATTTAGATCATCATAATTGTTTAGAGCTGATTGTCGTTAAAGGTAAATCGGGTGAGTTACGGAAGTTCAGTGATCAATTAATTAGCATTAAAGGAGTTAAATATGGAAAGTTTACGGTAGCCCCGGTCGAGGATACCTTAGCTTAGTTTTTCTTTTAGCCAAGCCTTGGCTTCCTCGATCCGAATAGGCATCTGTAAGGGTTGTCCATCCCAAACAGCCGAAATAAGTTGAGCTATGGGAGGAAGGTTAAGTTTTGCGTCTTCCAACAACGACAAATTAGAAAATAGTTGTTTGGGTGACATTTTCCCTAGACAAGAACCTTCCTTCATAACGATGACGTCATCTGCCCATTCAGCAACAAGTTGCATGTCATGAGTGGTAATAATGACGGTTTTTCCCTTTTGTGTCAGCATATCCATTATTCTTTGAATCTCTTGCTTTCCTTTTGGATCTAAAAACGCCATCGGTTCATCCAAAATGATTACATCCGTATCCATAGCGATTACACCAGCAATCGCCACTAACTTTTTTTGTCCATAACTCAGTTCATTCGGATTACGGTCTGCTAGATGAGAAATGCCTAGCAAATTCATGGCTTGTTCCGTCCGTTTCTCAATTTCATCCATCGGCAGCCCGCGTTGGGTGGGACCGAACGCAATATCGTCTCGGACATTCATCGAAATGATCTGATCATCGGGGTCTTGAAACACGAGTCCGACACGATCCACCATCGTCTCACGATTCTTTTTCCCCACTGACTGGCCTCTAAAGAAAACTTCCCCAGAACTAGGAAGGAACAGTCCATTCATATGCAGCACCATGGTGGATTTTCCAGCTCCATTGGCTCCCACAATCGCTGTTTTCCGATTTTCTTTAATATCAAATGAAATATCTTTTAGCGCATATCGATTCCCTTGATATTGGTAGCTTACGTTGTTAAACTCGATAAGCTCTTTCATCTTATGCCTCCTACCATTTATCCCAAATAAATAAACTGATCACAGGTACAACCCATACGAGTGCTTTCCATTTATCGTTTGGATTGAAGTCTTCCGTCTTCTTCATAGGGATCATCCCTTTATATCCGCGAGATAGCATCCCAATGTACACCCTTTCTGACCGGTTAAATGAACGCACAAATAAGGAGCCAAGCAATTTAGAAAGGGTCAAATAGTTATGCAAGGAGAACCATTGGGATACTCGAAATCCTCTGCTTTTGAGGCTTTTGAGCATACTTTTTGCTTCTGATCTAAACACTTCCATATATCGAAGGGTGAATAACAGCAGCTCGACAAAAATAGCAGGAACTTTTAGTTGAATCAAAGATTGAAAAAAAATCGGAATAGGCAACTTATAAAACATCAAGGTTAAAATTTGTACTGTAAAGAGAAGACGACCTGAATAAATAAGTGCTTTTTCAAAACCATATAAAGATACAGATAACCACGGGAATAATTCATACTCTATCCCCTGTTCGTAGATAGCGAAGAATACAAGGGAAAATGCAAAAAAAGGAATAATCAAACGCACTCTTTCCCATAAAAGACGGACAGGGACTTTCTCTAAGAGGAGACAGCCCTGTCCAAGAATCAAAAGGTATAGGATGGTATCTAATCGATGGACGGATACTCCCATGATGATCACCACCATGGAAGCGACAATCCGTAAAGGAGGATGATCGATCAAAAATCTCATCGGGTATTTCTCCCCACCAATTTACCAAGTGTCGTAAATAGAAAATAAGTGATAATCACTCCGATGATTCCTGCCAAACTATTAGACACCCAAGAATCCATGAAGGGAATGGTGTAGTCCGGAAAAGGAGAGGCGAGTAAAGCGGTAGCTGTTTCTATGTATCCGGTTTCCTCACCCGCTTTTTCAAAACCATCCGGATGGGATGAAGCAAACAGAGACAAGATCCCGGCAATCAACAAAGAGGCAATCAACCATTTTTTAACTTGTGATTTCATGTGAAGCTCCTCCCTTCATAGCGATCCCAAATGAAGATTTTAAAGCAAACGGTAAAATAACGGCAGTAATGATCCCTTCTCCGATTCCAATGAATGAATGCCAGAAGGCCAAAGATTTTACAGCCAATTCAAGCGATACTACACCGGATAACGCCAATTCAACAGCTCCTACTATGGAAACAATGAAAACTGAAAACCAACTACAAGCAAATACTTTGACAGAGGAAGGAAGATTGATTCGCTCCAATAGCTTATAGATGATGGCTGCAACTCCGGGAGCTACAATTGCCATATTTAGAATATTAGTGCCTAGCGCTGTAATTCCGCCATCTTGAAAAACAATCGCCTGAATGGTCACCACGGTTGACATGATTAAGGTCGCCGGCCAAAAACCAAATAAAATCGCTGCCAATGCTGCGCCAATCAGATGGCCGGAAGTAGCTGCCCCCAGTACAGGGAAATTAATCATTTGCGCGGCAAAAATAAAGGCACTCATGACTCCCATCACTGGAACCGCACGTTGTTCCATTTTTTCCTTTGAATATTTCACACTCTTTGCTAACACAAATCCAGATACCGCGGCTGTGGTGACCCAAACTTTTGGATCTAATATTCCATCTGGAATATGCATGATATCTCCTCCTAATATAATGGTTGCATTGATAAAAAAGGTGGTACTAATTGTTATAAGTGTAACACGACACGGTAGCTAAATAACCTAATATGTTCCTCTATGCAGAACGAAATATATAATGCTGCCCTCCTCTCCAATATAGTGGTGTTAGTTTCTTCTCTAAAAGCGATTACATTTGTTATTTTTACATTATTCTAATTTTAACAACGTAACACAACTGTGTAAATAAGTAGCACTAAATGTTTTTTGGCATTTTTTATGTTTTTATAATTGTACGCAGTATTTTAATACCATCATTCGATTTCTAGATCTTTATCTTTTGTTCTTACGCGTATCCTTACCCTCTAGCTTTTTTGGTATAATTATTATTAAGAACACGAGCCTTCAAGAAGCGGGGTTGTTATATGTATCCTCAAGCGTTAATTGATTATCTTGTATACTTCCATGCAGATAGAGACTATTTTGAATGTCATGAAGTACTTGAAGAGTACTGGAAAAGCTTTCACCAAACGGAACGCAGCGATATGTGGGTTGGACTCATTCAGATTGCGGTCGGCCTCTATCATCACCGGCGCGGGAATTTTTCCGGCGCGGCAAAAATGATTGCTGGCGCCATCAAGCGTTTGAATGTAGAAGAACTGAATCGGTATGGATTTAATGGTCAAGAGTTAATCGATCGTTTAATAGTCAGAAAACAAGAAATTCATGAGGAAAAACCATACAAAGACATGGATCTTCCTATCCAGCTTAACTCGCTGCTTCGTGCATGTGAAAACCGCTGCAGTGAACGGAATGTGCGGTGGTTGTCTCAAAGCGATTTACAAAATGAGTTTCTACTGCATAAGCATAAACTTAGGGATCGCAGCGGTGTACTGGCCGAACGGGAAGCTGAGATTCAGCGTCGTCGTCATACCTCCTCTTAATTATAAAACCACCATGGCATCTCAGCCGCAACCCTGACATGAAAATCATGGGAAGGACGGTTGACTTTTGCGGTACGAGGGAAAATACATTAAAAAATACCCGGACGTTCCAATGGAACAGCCGGGTGGTTTTTACTTAAATTTCTTCCAGTCCAGGTTACTTTCGGCAAGCAACTCCTCGAACGATTTATTTTTCTCTTTCACTTTCTGTTCCGCGATTCTTTTCTCCCGCTCTTCCGCTTTGCGCTTCTCTTCCGCTTCCCGCATCGTACGGGAAGCTTCTTTCAGCTTCTCCAATGCATCTTTATCAATGCGATCACGCAGCGAGACTCCCTGGTCGTTCGCCTGTGCTCCGGATGGGGCCGGTTTCCGTTCTCTTTTCTGTTTCGCCATCTCGCTCTCCCCTTCTTGAAGAATATGGTTTTTTTATCATACCATCAAAAGGGGCGATTGAAAACATTTCATCAACCGCCCCGCTCTTTCTTATCTTCTGTAATTGTTCGCCATGGCGATAAACGTCTGCTCATCTTCGGTCAATCCACAGGCGCCGCACTGGATTCGGCGTGCGCTTCCTTTATACGGCATATGAAACGCATCCAGTGTTTCCTGCTCGTACTCCTGTACCACTTCCCCGTTGTGCGGGTCCATTTTTACATAGCGGGGAACCTGGTCGATAATTGCAAACCGGGTTCGGTTGCTTTTGCAGGCAGGACATAAATACGGTGTTGGCATGATGCTTTCATCTCCTTGTATGAAGTATTATCTTCGCAGTTTTTCCTTCAACAACCCAACCGCATAGGCCAACCCTCTAGCACGGCCGATTTCTTTATATACTTCTTTGCTTTCGGGCCGGTTACTGGCATTTAGTGCGGCCTGGATTTGCTCCTGCTGAATATCGGCGATCAACTTCTCGATCTCCTCCCGCCCCATCATGTTCTTCTATCCTTCCCTTCTTCTTTTTTTAGCTTGCGACGAACGAGGATTTTTATGCACAGCTTTCCTGTAATTAGAAAAAGGTTCTAGCGGATGTATCTTTCCCATATGAATGAAGAAAAGTGGGCGAACATTCGCTAGATTGATAGGGAGAAAGGAGATCAAATGAACAAGCTTCTACGCGTCATCTGTTTCTTGTTGGGATTGGTGCTGGTGATATGGTTTGGACCCGCAAAAGACGGGGACACCATAGCAAAGGCAGCAAGTGTAAAGGAAACAAGAATCCTTACATATACTTCGTCTGCCCTTACGAAAGCACTGCCGAAAAGCAGTGCCAGACGTTCACCGCTTGCTGCGGCCGTACATAGTGAAAATCTGGACGAGCGGGGGGTGTTTACGGGCAAGAATCCACCTGTCCACTACCTGAAAAAGTTCCGCGGTAATATTTCCGCATACACAAACGGTCTTTCAGAGACGGGGAAATCCTCGCGTCACCCCCTTTACGGGATTACGGCCAGCGGCCACCGGACAAAAGTTGGTTACACGGTGGCCGCCGGGCGGCATATCCCGTTCGGTACGGTTCTTTATATTGAAGGGGTTGGCTATCGAACCGTTCATGATCGGGGCGGTGCAATCAAAGGAAACAAGATTGATGTCTTTGTATCGAGCACGAAGCAGGCAAGACAATTCGGACGGCAGTCACTCGATGTCTATGTTGTCAAGTGGGGCGATGGCAAGCGAAAACGACGATAAAAAAACGGGCACAGAAATGTTCTGTACCCGCAAAAACAGTGACAACATATTCAGCAAAAATACTTTCCTAACTTAGGAACACTTAAAATATTACCTGATATTTTTGTTGATTCAATGAGTAAATTTTTACTGAAATGTTATCGTTTCTTTATAAAACGAAGTGTACCATTTATTGTATGAAAACCTTACAAATATAGGGTTTTTGCGCCATCGAAGAAATACAAAATCTTCCTAAGAACCGGCTGTCCGGTAATTTCTTCGACAGCACGGGCATAGCTTGCCAACTGCTCCTTATATCGTGCTTTAAGCAGTGCCTCCGTGAGGTCAGTCGTGCTGTCCGTCTTGTAGTCAAGCAATTCCCATCCGTCTTCTAGCTCGATTAAACAGTCGATGACACCTTGCAGAAGCACGGTTTCTTCCTGTGGAACCACTTTCTTGTGCTCTGCCCAATCCGGATAGACTTCACGGGCCGGAAGCGATAAATTGAATGGTATCTCACGGTAGATTCGAATGCCGTCCCTGACCCTATGGCCGGCTTCGCTATGGAAAAATTGCTCAAGCTGCGCCGTATCAACCGCTTCTGCTTCCATTGGTGTCAGCAGCTCCCGCTCTACCATTCGGTTGACTTCTTCCCGAATCTCTTCCGCCGTAAGCGTTCTGTCAAGCGGAAGCTGCTGCATGACCGTATGCATTGCAACGCCACGTTCTGCCGCATTTAGCTTCTTTTCAGACAAAAATTGTGGGCGTTCTGCTGCTTCGCTGCGGAACAAATCGGGTAAATACAACGGTCCGCCCAGCTCTTCTGCCTGGATCGCCGCCTGTCTCCGTCGTTTCAGCTCGGATACGGACATTTTTGATAAATGCTCAGTCGCAGGTTTGTACGCATAACTCCAGGAAAGCTGGCACTCGACCGTTTCCTGATACGGACCTGCAACGGGAACAGGTCGGCCTTCGGCAACCGCCCGTTCCATCTCACGCTGCGTTTGCTTCTCTTCCTCAAGCGTAATCAAAAGCGAAGAGGAAGAAAAACATGATACCGACCAGCGGGACTCATGATCACGAACAAATGCGGGGGCACGCTCCGCTTCACCAATCAATGCATACAGCGATTCGGCGTGCCTATGGCGCAGTAGTGCCGGGCCGATCCAATCTAAATACGTCCGTCCCTTTACCAGTTCGTAATCCGGCAACGTCCACGCGGGCGTGGACGCATGCTGGGCCCACTTCTCAACGGAGGCGGCCAGATTCTTCACCGTGCCAACCAGGAACAGTTTCTCGCGTGCCCGGGTCAGCGCCACGTACAGCACCCGCATCTCCTCTGCCAGTTGCTCCAAACGCATACGCCGCTTCATAGCCGTGTGCGCCAGCGTAGGGAAGCTGACACGCTGTTCCAGGTCGACGTATTTCGGGCCGAATCCAAGCTCTTTGTGTAACAGGAAGTTCCCGTTCAAATCCTGGAAATTATGCTGCTTGGAAAGTCCGGCGACGAACACGACCGGAAATTCCAACCCTTTGCTTTTGTGAATGGTCATGATGCGCACGACGTCTTCCTGCTCTCCTAGGGCGCGCGCCGTCCCCAGGTCCCCGCCCTGTGCCTGCATTTTTTCGATAAACCGCAGAAAACGGAACAGGCCGCGGAACGACGTGGCTTCGTACTGACAGGCGCGGTCGTACAAAGCGCGCAGATTGGCCTGACGTTGCTTGCCGCCCGGTAACCCGCCCGCAAAATCATAATAGCCCGTCTCGCGGTAAATCTTCCAGATCAGTGTGGACAGCGCCCCCTGGCGTGCCTCAGTGCGCCACTTTTGCAATTGACCATGAAACTCATTTAGCCTTTTCCAGAATGGGGAACTCGTCTCATCATTCTGCTCCAGATAGGCAAGCATTGCTTCATAATATGTTTTGTCTTTTAGTGCCAGCCGGATTTGCGCCATCTCTTCCGCATTGAGCTGAACCAACGGTGAGCGCAATACGGCGGCGAGCGGAATATCCTGGAACGGATTGTCGATGACATGGAGAAGCGACGTCATCACTTCAATTTCCGTTGCGGCAAAATAGCCGTCGGACAGCTCGACGTACGAGGGAATGCCATGCCATTTGAGTTCCTCGGCCATAACCGGTGCCCATTGACTTGCCGAGCGAAGCAGGATGACAATATCACGATACTGTACCGGCCGCATGGTTTTGCTTGCTTTGTCGTATACGAGATACGGTGGAACACCGGCTGCGCCGACCAACTCTTTGATTTTGCCGGCGATAAGCCGTGCCTCCAGCTGGGCCGCTTCCAGCTCAGACGCATCCATTGATGCCTCACTCCCTGCCAGTGCGTCTGCATCCGTATCCTTTTCATCTGTATCTCCGCTGTTGTAAGCCGATTCTTCTTCTGTCGCTCCCGCTTTTTCTTCGCTGCGATCGATAAGCAACACTTCGATGCAAGAATCGACCCCTTCTTCTTCCGGATAGTCCAGCGCACCGAGCACCAGTTGTGCAGCATCATCGTACTCAATTTCTCCGGCGGTTTCAGTCATAATCTGCTTGAAAATAAAGTTCGTACCATCAATCACCTCACGGCGACTGCGGAAGTTTTTCGCCAGATCAATCCGTTTACCGCCGCCCTTTCCGTCAGTCGTAAAGGTTTTATACTTGTGTAGAAACAGTCCCGGCTCGGCCAGACGGAAGCGGTAAATACTTTGCTTTACGTCTCCAACCATGAACAGATTGCCATTCGCCTCGCCGTCTTTTGTCACGAGGCTGACGATCGTTTCCTGAACTTCATTCGTATCCTGGTACTCGTCGACCAGGACTTCGCCGAACTGTGTTCGGTATTCCAGTGCAGCGGCCGAAGGAAGCAGCCGATCCGGCGTGGCATCTTCATGAAGCAGAATACGCAAGCAGTAATGCTCCAAATCGGAGAAATCGACCAGGCCTTTTTCCTGCTTAAGCACGCTATACCGCTCACCGAAGCGGCGCACCAGCTCAATCAGCTTGTCAATCAGCGGCGCCATCTCGCGGGTAAATTCAAAATAAGCCCGGGGCGGAACCGCAAACATTTCTTCCTTCAGCGTTTCCACCACTTTTTTTACACGCTCGCGCAGTTGCTTTGCTCTGGTTGCAAGCACTTCGTCAGTTTCATTCTTCTTGCACGGCTTTAATTTGCCGAACTTCGCGTTTTGGAACGTTTCATATAATGCATCCCATGTTCCGTCACATTGCGTAAGCAGCGTTTCGATAAGCGCGGTATCCTCTTGAAAGTTAGTGAGATAGGGCGTCGGTCCGCCGTTCATCTGTGCAACTTCCGCCCCACGGCGCAGCAGTTCAAGCGCCCCGTTCAACTCCAGCCGCACATCGTTTTTCAGATGCGTAAACCATGGCAGTTCATAAAACGCTTCAAGATTTTCCACCTTATACATCCGTGCCATCTCATCCAGCCAGTGTTCCGGCCACGGATGACTGCGGGCGAAGTCATACAGCTTCAGCACCAGATATTGAAGCGCCTCGTCCCCCCTGTCATCCGTATAGCTATCCACAAGACGGAAAAATAACGGATTATTCCCGTCTTTTTCATATTCTTCTTCAAACAGCCAATCGATCGCTTCCTGGCGCAACATCTGCGCTTCCATACCGTCAGCAATCCGAAAGGACGGATCAATACCGATCAGATAATAATAGCGCTGCAGCACTTCCATACAGAACGAGTGCAGCGTCGTAATTGAAGCCCGGTTCAGAAGTGTCAACTGGCGCCGCAGGTACGAGGAGGGCTGGGCGGCGGCTGCTTTCTCCAGCGCGGCGCCAATTCGATGCCGCATCTCGGCGGCCGCTGCATTCGTAAACGTCACCACCAGCAGGTTATCCACACTAAGCGGATGGTGCTCATCGGTAATCCGCCGGATAATGCGTTCGACGAGCACGGCTGTTTTTCCCGAGCCGGCCGCCGCGGCGACCAACACATTCGAACCGCGTGAGGCAATCGCGTCCCATTGTTCGTCCGTCCATGTGCTATCCACCGGTTTTTCCAGCGTCCTCATCCCCTCTCCCCCTTTCCTTTCTCTGCAATTGTCCGCCACATCGCCTCTTTTTCTTCCTGACGCAGCACCCGGAATTCGCCCGGCTCTATCATCTGGTCGAACTGGCAGACCGATTTATAGGAGCAGAATGCGCAGGCTGTCCGCTTCTTATGGCGGTACGGATGGATAGAGACATCGCCTTCCGTAATGCGCACCCCGATTTCTTTAATGACGCTGCGCGTATAGCTGCGCAGCTGATCAAGCCGCTCAGCGGAGATGACTTTAGATGTGCTGTAGAATCCCCCGTCTTTTTTCAGGGCAACAGGTAGAATATCCGAATATCCCGTGCCAAGCTCCGTATCCATCAACCGGATAATCTCTTCATCTTCCACCAGCAGCCCTTTCATCTTAAACCGTTTGCGGATTTCGCTCTCGATTTTCTCCCCGGATAAAGGTATCAATGAACGCAATAGTGGATTGTGTACATGAAAATACAGAATGCCGGCCGGCAACGCCGCCTGTCCGAAGTACGCTTCCGCCTGGGAAATCAGCACATCAAGGTATGTCAACATCTGCAGAGACAGGCCGAAGTATACATCTTCAATCGCCAGATCTTTGGCGCTGGATTTGTAGTCAATAATGCGCAGCAGAAGGCCCTGCTTCCCTTCCACGCCGTCAACCCGGTCAATGCGTCCGATAAGCTCCATCGTGCATTGGTTTGGCAGCTCGAATATAAGCGGCGGAAGGTCGGCGCCGGGACCGAATGCAAGCTCAAGCGCCCGCGGCGTAAACCGGCTTCGTCGCGCATGCTCGCCCAGCATAACGGCGGCGCGTCCGACCACGTTCTTCAATTTATATGTTAAGTAATGATTGCGTTTGGAGCTGAGAAGAATCTCTTTTTGCAGGAGCGGCGTCAGCGCATCGACCTGTTCGGCGGCGAGCCTGCGCATCTGTTCCGCCTCCAGGGCGCCCCATTCCATCTGATGCTTCTCCATATGCTCGCCTATCATTTTCAGCGCGGCATGGAACAGTTGCCCGATATCGGGCGCTTCCAGCCGGTACATCTCTCGTTCGCGTAGCTTTAGTCCGTGTGAAGCAAAGTGAGAGAACGGACACGCTTGAAATCGCTCCATACGTGAAACGCTCGCCCTGATTTTGGAACCATAAAGCTCCCGGCTCGTTTCTTCCCTTAATGATTTCTCTTCATTTCGATAGAAAAGGCTGCGGGTAATGCGCGCCTGCTGATCCGGAAATTCACGCGTAAGCCAGTTGTACGCATCCCACCAGATCGAAGCGATGCCATATCCTTTCCGCCACTGCTGAAGCTGCACGCTTACGTATGAAAGCGCGCGCGACGGATTGGCCAGAAAGGCAAGCTGTTCTTCTTCGGCAGCTACTTCGCCTGCTTCGATTGTGATGAATTCTTCCTTTACTTTTGGAAACATTTCCTTCATGCGTTTCATAACCCCCGACGGCAGCAGGCCTTTCCCTTCTTCATCCGCGAGCGCATAGCTAAGAAACAGCCGTTCAGAAGCGGATGTGAGTGCCCGATACAGCATAAGCTCTTCTTCCATCAATCTGCGCCGGCTTCCCGGTCCAAGCGCCATGCCGTTTGCCAGAAGCGTCTCCCGCTCCTCTTCCGACAGCATGCCGTCTTCTTTGGGCCGCGCCGGAATGACGCCGTCGTTGATGCCGAGAATAAAGGCGCACTTTACGCCTGCGAATCGGGTACGATCCAGGCTGCCGACCAGCACCTGATCGAGCGCCGGCGGTACAAGCGCAAATGTCAGGTTCTCCATTCCCGCCTCGAGGATAGACGCAAATGTATTCAGATCCATTGGCTCGTCGCCCATCACTTCCACGATTTGATCGAGCATATTGATGACCGCCTGCCATACTTGTCCGTGCTCGCGGGCCTGTTCTAAGCGGGAGTCGTCTTTTGCCTCTTCGCTCCACCTCTCCAATTGCTGTGGCACATTCAACTTCATAAGAAACAGGTACAGGGCTTCGCAAAGGCCGCGTGCCTGCTTTGCTTTCTTCAGCGATTGCTCCAGCCCGAGAAGAGGGGCGACGATTCTTTGACGCAGCTCATTGATTTCTTTCTCCAGCATAAGCTCATCGTCGCTCTGCCGCATGGCGGCGGCCGTCTCTACGGAATTCTCATCCAGTCCGCGGTAAGTCCGGTATTTCCATTCCCGCTTCATGTCGGTCCAGCGGTACCCTTCCATACCGTGCGCAAGTACATAGTTCTCCAATCTATCAATTCGATGCCGCATAGCCTCCGCTGTCTCATCCGCCTCCCGCGCAAGCAGCAGCTCCGTTTTCACACAGCGAAAAATCGCTTCGTACCGCCAATTATAGCGAATGACCTCCAGCGCCGAACGGATAAACTCGGTCAACGGGTGGTACAGCATCGGCCGCTTCTCATCAAGAAATGCGGGAATTCCGTAATCTTCGAAAACGGTCGTAAATAGGTGTTCGTACTCTTTTATATTCCGTACGAGAACCGCTACATCGCGAAAGCGGTATCCTTGATCCCGTACAAGGGACAGAATGCGCTGGGCCGTCCCTTCCACTTCGGCGCGCCGGTGGGCGGCCGCCGCCATGCGAACAGTCTGTGTCTCGTGCTGATATTGCCGGATAGGGCGATTGCCGTAATGCGCTTCCAGATGGGCCAGTGCCGGATTATGTGCAAAACGGGCCACAGGACGGTCTTCGGAAGAAAGCTGTATCGGTGTTTCCACACGCACGCCGCTTGTCTCTGCTAACTCTGTCAAGGTTCGGTATGTAACTTGAGCTGTGTAAAATAAATCCAGCTCGTCTACTTCTTCCTCCCTCTCATACGGCCGGTCCATCGTCAGCGTTACTGTCATATCGCCCGCATTCTCCCACAAAGCGCGCAGGACCGCCAGCTCCTGGGGTACGAAATGGTCAAACCCGTCCACCCAGATTTCCGCTCCGCGAATATAGCGGGATCTACCCAGCCGTTCCGCAAGTAGCGGCAAATAATGTTCAGCATCCAGATAACGGTCCGTTAGATAACGTTCTAACTCATCGTAGATTACATGCATATCATGCAGCTTATCAGATAGAAAACCGCTTGTCTCCCCATCGCTTTTCCGGATCAGCGCCTCTCTCTGCCGCAGCAACTCTTCCGCCGTCATCCCGTGGCGGACCAGTTCCCCGTACATCTCTTCGAGCTGTTCGGTAAAACCGGTCCTTGACATGGCACGGCCGAACACGCGCAGCTCGCTGCCGCGCTTCTCCAGAATACGACGGAGCACCATTTGAATGCCGGTGCTGTCAATATGTACACGGGCAAGTCCTCCTGTCTCCTGCAGTATCTTCCATGCCAGGCGGCGAAAACTGAATACCTGGGCGCGCATTGTACCCGGAAGACCGGACTGGGCCGCTAATTTATACTCTGCCTGGAAGCTCATCTGCTGTGGAACAAGGTAGATCAGCGGACTTCCCATCGGTTTTTGCCGCAGACGGTCGCAAATTTCACGGATGCATAATGCACTCTTTCCGCTTCCGGCCCGGCCGAGAACTATACGAAGGGCCATGTTTCTCCAACCCCCTCTTCCATTATTTCTCTCTATTGTATATCAGATCATTCGTTCGCATAAACTACAATTTTTTATCTGTCTCCGCCAGTACTTCTCCTATTTTCCGTTCGTGTATAACGAGATCAGCCATCGAATCAAGCGGTGTTGGCTCCATGTTTACAATGACAAGCTTCGCTCCGTTTCGTTTGGCCAGCTGCGGAAAATAGTTTGCCGGGGAAACCTGAAGCGATGAGCCCAGCACGATAAACAAATCGGCTTTTATTGCTTCCCTCTCTGCCATGTCCAGCGCTTCTTCCGGCAGAGCCTCACCGAACAGCACCACACAGGGCCTTAAGAATCCTCCGCATGCGCATATTTCTCCTCCGGTTTCTAGGTATTTTTTGCCCGGATACTCTCGCCCGCAATCCAGGCAGCGCAGCAGGTTAATCGTGCCATGCAACTCGGCCACATTCTTGCTGCCCGCCTGCTGGTGGAAACGATCCACATTTTGCGTGATGATAGACTGGATGCGTTCTTCCTTCTCCCATCTGGCCAGAATTTCGTGTCCGGCGTGCGGACGATAGCGTGTCAGCATGTCAATTCGTCCACGATAGAAATCGGTAAACTCCTCCCGGTTATGCATCAGGGCAAATGTACTGGCCAGTTTGGTCGGGTCTTTATGGCGCCAGATTCCCTGTTGGGAACGGAAATCAGGGATTCCGCTTTCTGTTGACATTCCTGCTCCGGAAAAAACGACGGCGTATTTTGACTCTTTCAACCAATTTTCCAGCATTTCTCCATCGTCTCCTTTTCTTACTCCGAACTACGATAAGCATACAAAAAGCCTTGCTCAAGGTCGAGAAGGCTTCCTGCTTTATCTTTCTCGTTGTCACACATGTCTGCAGCAAGGCTTTGAGTGGTTTTGAAATATTTTTCAAAATAAGCACCTCGCCTCCTTGCAGTGTCCCTTCTATTATAATATGAATCCACATGAATTTACAGTTATTGAAACGATTAAGCTTATAGCGAGAATTCAGTTGATTTAACGATATTTACCTGATATTCCTTATTAAACTTGCTAAATGTTTCCTCTGTTGCTGATTCGAATCCTGGTATTGAACTCATGCAATCTTCTAATAGGTATAATCTTGAAGTAACATCCTTTTCGTCTGCGTAATATTCGAGAATTTGCCGAACTGATTCCAGGACACAATGGGACTTGGCTTCTCCTGCTATAATAATCTTGTCATATGATTTTATCATTTCTAAAAATTCAACATTACAATAATCTGTTCTATCATATTCCGGTTTAATAATCCCGTACATTTCACTTAAAGGGTCTTTACCTTTTACTATTTTTTCTATTGTTGATTTTCTGACAAACGAGTGGAAATGAACAATATTTGAAAATTGACCTTCTAAGGCAGCTCCCATCGTTCCTTCAATGCAATGATACGGCCATATACACAATTGCTTTTTACTTAGCTTTTCAAGATTTTGGACATATTCTAGACTCTCTTCTTGTTTCTCAACCGCAACCCATTTTCCCATCTTAACATCTCTAGCAGTTATAATTGTAAATGGATTTGGGTGATTACCATTTTCATCGACCCACCAACTAGGATGAAAAATTTGATGTATTTGATGAGTGTCGAGAGAAACTGCGATGGTTGTGATCTTTTCTAAATTGTTATAAATAAACTTTGTTACATTACCTATGTCCTTATGTGAATTTGGAACTGCCAGCTCCCCATTCTCCATAAAATCATTTTGAAAGTCAATCCCGATTAGCAATACCCTTGTGGCATCTAGATCGGAAGGAGTTTGATCTTCTAAATTCGCGAGGGCTAATAAGTCATTCATTTTTTTTGTATTTTCGCCACCAATGGCTCCTAGATCAACAATCTCTTCAAAACTGGTTCTCATAAGCACTCCTCCTAGTCATCAGCTACTAAATAACTTTCCATTTTTCCCTCGCCATTCCCTTCTTTTTCAAAAAAACGCGGCGGCCAGCGTGCGCTTTATGTCAGGGAATCACTTTTCGTCCCAGTATAAGTCCCGGCACAATGAGCAGCAGTAAAACTATGCTGAGCGGAAAAGCGGTCCAGATAACCTGCCAATCAATATAGCCCTCCAGCAGCAAACGGTAATACGTATACAGGCTGTACGGAAACAAAAGCGCGATAGCCGTTATCACACCCGGCGTATAACCCCGGTACAGAATCGCCTGCCCTACATGGGTAAACACATTCACAAATAAAATATGAAGCGCTGCAATATATACCACCAGGAACGACCCGCCATCCGGCAGCGACTGCACCGTAAACAGCGTGATGGCCGACAGCAATAGAAAAATCCAGGCGACCGCAACCGAAAATTGGGCCGTCTTGATGGGAAACCGTCTTTCAAAGAAACCATGAAACGACTGCAGGCGGGCAGGGAGGAGATTGTACATCGTCGCTTTATTCTTATTCAGCCAACTCTCTACAGTGAAAATCTCTTCAAAATCATGCAGCATAAAAATAATAGGGAACAACCAGATTACCGTACCAATTTCTAGGGATTGATTTAACCATTCAACCATTTCGATCCTCCTCCATATAACTAACTTAAAAGTTATATAACTTATAAGTTAGTTATATGTTAATCGACCAGGTTTTGTCAATAAAAACAAAACCCGAAAGCAGCACAGTAGGCCGAGTTTCGAGTTTTGATCTATCCATATTACAGTTCTAAAATGATCCGCTTCTTTTGCAGCTCCCCCAACGCATTTTTCGCTTCCGCCGCCGCATGCGCATCTCCTTTTTCTTGTGCCGCCAGCAGTGCATCCAGCGCCTGGTCCGTCTGAATGTCAAACAGGATTTTCTCCCCCGAATAAATCGCCATACCGACTCCTCCCCGCCGAAAGGTATATACGGTAACCGATGCCGTTTTGTCTTATATGATTATGCATATGAACCGTATGGTATGATGAAAGAGAATCCTAACGAACACTGCAAAAGATACAGGAAAGGCGTGATACGATGGATTTGGGTTTACGGGATAAAATCGTGCTGGTGACCGGTGGCTCCAAAGGAATCGGTCGGGCGATCGCTGAAGCGTTTCATAAGGAAGGCGCAAAAGTCGCCATTACGGCACGGAGTGAAAAAGAATTAAAAGAGGCAGCATCCGAAATAAAAGACGCTCTTGTACTGCCTGCTGACCTGACAGATCCGAAAGCGCGGAAATCCGTAATGGAGCAAGTGATAGAGCATTATAGTACCATAGACATTCTCGTTAATAATGTAGGCGGAAGCAATGGAGGAGCC
>Ga0310821_100415_pt1 | contig 21734 bp, 17 predicted proteins | sample P4_ome_FD_201300 | JGI IMG/M metagenome (GOLD analysis project Ga0310821, IMG submission 201300) | Sorghum-adapted microbial communities from Joint BioEnergy Institute, Emeryville, California, United States - P4_Day56_Rep1 | ecosystem: Engineered > Bioreactor > SSF (Solid state fermentation) >...
AAGAAACAGGGAATGGTAGGAAAGAGCAGGTGGGATCGCTCCCTCTTCAATCTCTGTATCCTGTTGGGCGCTGGAAGCAGCCTTGCAGCATCGTGCCAATACACGTCGGATACTGTCCGGTGAATGAGGCTTAATCCACAAGTCGTGAGCGTGAAGCTCAATCCCCTGCATCGCTCTCTCAAATGTGGCTTCTGCCGTCATGACAATGATGGTTTGTTTATATTGTTTGATTCGCTCCTTGAAACTGTCCCACACTTCCCTCGGAATCATGTCGAGCTCAATGCAAATGACATCCGGCATCTCTGACTCTATGATCTGAAATACTTCAGGAATGGTGCCGGCCATCACTACACGATCAAACGGAATGGCGTATGAATTCACGAGCCAGCCAATCCCGGTCCGTTCATTATGGTCCCTGTCGGCAATCAATAACTTTACCATGTCCCTATTCCTCCACTGAAAAGTTGAACATTGTCCGGATGCTTTATATATCATTATACAGCAAACCCGCCGGACTACCCGTAAATGAGAAAAACTCGCGGGCGTTGCCGCTCGTCCTTTTTCCTCAAAGAAGCCAAACAGCCGCTTTTTGTCGCTACGGTCGGACCGGCAAAACATCCGGGTTGTTCAGGGATGGAGACAGTTGCCGGTCTTTCTCGCCCTCCGCGTCACACGCTCCACAAGGAAAAAGTAACGTTTGGCACACGCCCCGCGAGTTTTTTCTCGCTTACGAATGGGGAAAGTATATGTTGCTTTATCACTGTAAAGTAACATATACTTTTCTATACCATAACGAAAGACCGTTCTGAAATCAGAACGGTCCTCTTTTTCATATACTAGTCACGCGTTACAAATTGAATATCAAGCGTACGCAGATACGTCTGCAATCCTGCATCCTGAATGGGCAGAATATAGGCCGGAGCACCGGATTCATTGTGGTGGGAATGCCATTTGCCCGGCGGAGTAACGAAAGCCTTGCCCGGTTCCCAATCGATGCGGAGCGGGTTTACGATTTGCTTCGTGACCGGATCGACCTGGTCACCGACAAGCGTATAGCAGCCGGGCTTACAGTCAACGACAAAGTCAAGTGCCACCGATTTATGGCTGTGCGGAAGCTGTATCGCCCCTATCGGCACTACGCCGAACATCGCCCATAACGTATGGGTAATCGTAAGCGTCTGATTGAAGGCCGCATTATTGAGCAGCACGGAAATCCGGTTCTTCTTGTGTGCATCCGGCGCTGAAGCCGCAAGCTCCAGCTCCGCCCTTACCTTTTCCCCTGCAAATAAAACGGGGCGGAAGCGGGGAGTGGTAGCGGTAACACCAAGATAATCAAGCAGCGGTGTGTCGAGCACATAATAGCATGTCGTATCTTCTTCCGCGACATGCTTGCTGGACGAGCCGGCAGGCAGTGTAAGAAAATCCCCGGCTTTCCAGTGTATTTGTACTCCGTCTATTTCCGTATAGCCTCGTCCGGAGATTATATAGTAGAGTTCGCTTGTGGCATTCGGATTTGTTTCCAGCCTCTCTCCCGCTTTGATGCGTATGAAATGAGCCAGCAGTGACGGGCTGGTGGCAGGATAGTCGGTGCCCAGCGCTTCGGAAAGATCAAGAGGTACGATGCGTGTCGGTCCTGTCGTATAGAGCTCTGCGGAGAATTCGCTTGCCGGGATTGGACTGATAAAGCCGGAGCCGATCGGATCGGCTGCCTTTGTGTACTCATAGAAACGGGCATCGCCAGCCCAATTTTCCCGAACTTCCCCTACAGCCAAATTTCCGGCTTGAAATGCGGCGGTCTTATTCGTCATCATGTTCTCCTCCTTATTTTCTGTGAAAATCATGAGAAAAGAAAGAAGGGGAGAGGAAAGAAGATCCAGGGAAGAAAAAGGCGTTCGCCTTTTTCCACATTGAAATCATACCCTCGTTCTTTTCTCTTTTTTCCTTCGTACTCCAAAAGTCAGCCGCCCTTCCCTCATTTCATGTCGGGGTTGCGGCTGAAACGCCATAGTAGTTTTCTGCCTTGTAGCTCCATGGTATTATTAACCTTAACATCGTGTCTAATATATAATTCATAGCCATAATATTCGTTATACGAATAAACTGAAATAAGGTGATAGAATATGGAGCTTCGCCATTTGGAATACTTTATGGCCGTAGCTGAAGAGCTCAACTTCAGCAGAGCGGCGGCGCGGCTGAACATTACACAGCCTCCGTTGAGCCAGCAAATTCAACAGTTGGAGAGAGAGCTTGGTGTTCCTCTTTTTCACCGTGAGAAAAAACGCATTCAACTAACCGGCGCAGGAGAATTGTTTCTGGTTGAAGTACGGCGGATTCTCGCCGGCGTGTCACACGCCGTCAAGGTTGCGCAGCGCGCCCATCGCGGGGAGGTCGGTTCACTGGTCGTAGGATTCGTAGGCTCGGCTACATACGACATTCTGCCGGCCGTGATCCGCGAATATCAGCTTCGCTTCCCCGACGTGCATATCTCTCTTTACGAAATGTCCACACCGGAGCAAATCGAGGCTCTCCGCCAGAATCGCATCGATATCGGAATCCTGCGGCCCCCTGTATCGGACCCTGCCCTGCGCACCAATATTGTCCAGGCGGCACCGTGCGTACTCGCTCTGCCTAAGAATCATCCACTGTTAGAAAAGAAAGAAATCCGTCTCGTTGACACAGCTCATTTCCCGTTTGTTGCCCTATCGCGAAAAACATGGGCAGGGCTGTATGATGAATTCCTCAGCCTCTGCAACCGGATGGGCTTTCACCCTATCATCCGTCAGGAGGCGCTGGAATTTCAGACCGTCATCGGTTTAGTGGCTGCCGGCATCGGCATTGCGGTCGTACCTGTTTCGGCCATGAATCTCCATACGCAGGATGTGGTGTACCGCAATGTAAAAGATGGAATGCCGAACGCTGCTATGGGCCTATCATGGCGCAGGGATGCCGCATCGCCTCTGGTGGATAAATTTGTACACATTGCAAAGAAATTTGTAATATCCGGTACGACTCAGGCACCCGGTACAATCCATACTCCCGGCAATGAGTAAATATTTTGTTTTTTTTAAAAAAGATGGTTGATATTTAAGCGGTTTCCTATATGATTAAAGTAGTTTCTATATTTATCCAGAAAGGAGATTGCGATGAAATATTCACTGCCGCTGGCTGCGCTGCTGCTGGCGTCTTCGCTTGTTCCCGCCGTTCCGGCTTTAGCCGCCGGGACCGAAAGCGAGATCGCTCAACCTGCAGCCTCAGTCAAATCTACAGAACACCTTGCTCCGATTCCTCCTGCCGTACAAAAGTCAATGGACAAGTTATTTTCCCTGCAGCCGGAATTAAAAAGACTGCATGTTACTGGCAGCTATCCCTCAGAGGGAGACGGGCGATTTGTCGTAACCCTCAGCAATCAAAAGCCGGAAGAGGCTTGGAATCCAAAAGGGCTGTCGAACGCTCATCTGATTTTCGATAACAGCACCGGAGAACTGCTGGGATTCGATCTGCAAATCTGGGAATGGGCATCCGATAAGATGCCGTCCCGTCAGCTAACATTGGAAGCCGCAGATCGCTTTCTGACCGAATGGTTCGGAGCGGAAAACAGGCAGAAATTCGGCAAACCGGAATCCAATGGCGCCGGCTCCTCAACCACACACCACGATGACGGAACAAAAACAACATGGGCAACTCGTCATGCGGAGTTTCCCCTTGTGCTGAATGGACTTCCCGTATCCGGCGGCGGAGGGCCGCATCTGGGTGTCGACTCTTTCGGTCATGTCGTGAACTATACATATACCCCGATAGATTTAGACAACATTTCTGTACCGAAGCCGGATACCGCCAGACCCGCGGAAGAAATCAAACAAAAGGCAGTTACCGCTGACAGCATAGACGTAAGCTACATAGAAGCACAGCCGGAAAAATACACACGGCTTTCCGTTAACACAAAAACGAAACCTGTACTGCGATATGACTTCCAGAGGTATGGCTACCTTCATCCCGTGACGGGCAAACCGATCGATACGTTGAGCGGAAAAGAAATAGATAAAAACAGGCAGCCTTCCGTCTCCAAACAAGAAGTTACGCTTCAACCGAAAGGGCAGCCCATTATCGTCCGTTCTGAAGACGAGGCAAAGCAATTAATCGGACAACTACTTGGCATGGCTGACGCCCGGACAAAGCTGCGCACAGCGGAACATCGAGTTCCTGAAAATAACGAAGACAACCCGCAGCAAATGTATGAATTCGACACCGAGGATCACCAAATTTTTTCATATGTTTTGGTAGATAAGAGGACAGGACAAGTCCAGCATGCCAGTGTGCAGGTAAACCGGGAACCGCAGGAACAGGCGGCAAAAGTCACGAAAGAGGAAGCATACGCCACAGCCCTCTCTTTCCTTCAGACATATGCCAGTCCGACAGCCAAACAATTGGAGTCGATCGATTTCTCCTGGGAAGAGCCGGAACTTCCAGCCTGGGTCGATAAAAGCAAACTGCCGGAAGGAATTCTTGAAAATCAATCAAATGAATACTCTTTCTTTTTCCAGGAGATGCATCAAGGCATTCCCGTACAGGACCGTTCCTATCAAGTAACGGTGGACAAGCAAACAGGAAAAGTGGTTGGATTCTCACTTGCTGTTCCAAAAGAAAAGCTGGAGCTGCCTGATGCCAAAAACATCGTAACGAAGACGCAGGCTGTGACGATGTTTTTGAAAAACGAAGCGCTGAAGCTGCAGTACATTTGGCCGCAGTATATGAATCAGCGTGCACCGGCTCCGATTCTTGTCTACGGCTGGGACAATTCGAAAGGTTATGGATACGTGGATGCTACAACAGGCGAATATGTAAACGTACCTGTGGAATGGGACGAGGAATAAGGATTACCATCTCAGACTCTTTCCATAAGAAAAAAACCGCTCAGAGAGATTTCCTTCCTGAGCGGTTTTTTTTGACGGCGGGTTTAATAGCGAGCCGTCAGCATCTTCTTGCGCGTGTAGAATTCGACCCCGTCGCGCCCGTTGGCGTGCAAATCTCCGTAGAAGGAATTCTTGTATCCCGAGAACGGGAAAAAGGCCATCGGAGCAGGTACGCCCACGTTGACACCCAGCATCCCGGCATCCATCTCATCACGGAACTGACGCACCGCTTTGGCACTATCAGTATAAAGGCAGGCACCGTTGGCGAATGCGGACTGATTGGCAAGCGTAATGGCTTCCTCCAAATTGCTGACGCGGACAACCGAAAGTACCGGGGCGAAAATCTCATCCTTCCAAATCGACATGTCTGTCGTCACCCGATCAAAAATGGTCGGACCGATAAAGTATCCTCCCTCGACTTGTACCTTATCATTTCGTCCGTCGCGGACCAATACCGCGCCTTCCTTTTCACCGGCTTCGATATAACGAATGGTCCGGTCTTTATGCGAATCACGGATAACGGGTCCTAAGAAGACACCTTCCTCCAGTCCGTTGCCCATTTTGATGCTGTCCGCTTCTTCTCGCAGACGGCGTACAAGTTCGTCCCCGATCTCCCCTACGGCGACGACCACCGCGCACGCCATGCAGCGCTCGCCTGCTGAACCAAAAGCGGCGCTGATAATATTTTTGACTGCTACATCCATATCGGCATCCGGCATGACAATGGAATGGTTCTTGGCGCCGGCCAGCGCCTGTACGCGCTTTCCGTGTGCTGCGGCCGTCTTATACACGTATTCCGCTACAGGCTGTGAGCCAACAAACGAAACCGCCTTAATGTCCTGGTGTTCGAGAATGCCGTTTACCACATCATGCGCTCCGTGTACGATATTGAGCACACCGTCAGGAAGCCCCGCTTCCGCAAAAAGTTCCGCCAGGCGGTTTGCCAGCAGCGGCGTACGCTCGGAAGGTTTTAATACAAAGGTATTGCCGCAGGCGATCGCCAGCGGGAACATCCAGCAGGGCACCATCATCGGGAAGTTAAACGGCGTAATGCCGCCGACTACACCAAGCGGGTAACGATACATCCCGGATTCAATGCCTGAAGCAATGTCAGGGAGCTGATTTCCCATCATCAGCGTTGGGGCTCCTGCTGCAAATTCAACGCACTCAATGCCCCGCTGCACCTCACCGTATGCTTCATCGTAGCTCTTCCCGTTCTCGATGGTAATAAAGCGGGCCAGCTCTTCCCATTGATCCACGAGCAGTTGCTGGTACTTGAACAAAATGCGTGCCCGACGCGGCACCGGCGTTTTACTCCATGTCTGATACGCTTCCTTCGCCGCTTCCACCGCCCGATCTACATCCTCGCGTGTAGATACAGGAACGCGCCCGATGACTTCTCCCGTCGCCGGATTTGGCACTTCTTCATAACGTGCAGCCCTGGCCTCTACCCACCGACCGCCTATAAAATTTCTTACTATCTCTGCTTGACGTTTCATCATTGTCATCCCAACCACCTCAATTGCCTAAATTTATTTCTGCGTAATCTTCTTCCTTTTTACTATAAACCGATTATAAGACGTTTACATTAGACAGTGTGTAAAAACTTCAATTTTTCATTTTGACTTGTTGCCTACCTTTTTGTATTCTAACGGCAATAATTCAGGCTGAAAACAATAGAATTTTAGACAAAACGTATATCAAAAAAAGGCACCCTGCTCAAAGGATGCCTTTTCACCGTCTGACATTGGAGAAACGGAAGGGTACTGCCTTACCCGGAGATTGCCGCCTCTTTCACCGGAATGCCAAGAATCACCGTGCCCTCTATCAATTCAACCGGATAGGTTCTGACACAGCCTATATCCGGCTTCTGGACCAGACCGTCTTTGAGATTAATTTTCCTGTCATGCAGCGGACAAAATACGTAATTGCCGCTGACGATCCCTTCGGCCAGCGGCCCGCCTTTATGGGGACACCGATTCTCCACGGCCTGGACTTCCCCGTTTGACAACCGGAACACAGCGATTTCCCGATTCTCAATGTACACCACTCTTCCTGTTTGCACAGGCAGAGATTCAATCGGCCCAATCCTATATCGTTTCATGCTTCATCCCTCCGTTTTACAGGCTGCTTGCCTTGATCTCTTCGAACATCGTCTCGCGAATTCCAGCATCCCGCACGATTTCTTCCCACGGATCGACAAGTTGAGCCAGTGCAATATCGATGCGCTGCAGCAGCAGCTTGCGGCCCTCCTTATCGTCAACAACCACGCGTTTGATATGCTCAAGCCCCATGCGCTCCACCCACTCGGATGTTCGCTCGCCGTACTGCCCCGTCTCGCGGTAGTACTGCAGATAAGCGCCGGTAATATCAAGCACTTCTTCCCGCGTTTTAACCTTGCACAGTAGGCCCCCCTTGCGCAGATTAACCCCGCCGTTTCCACCGACGAAGATTTCCCAGCCTCCGTCTACGCCTACGATGCCCAGATCTTTAATGCCGGACTCCGCACAATTGCGCGGGCAGGCAGAGACGGCCATTTTAACTTTTGCCGGTGTGTTGAGCCGTTCGTATTTCTTCTCCATGTCGATGCCCATCTGGATGGAATCCTGCGTGCCGAAGCGGCAGAAGGTTTCGCCTACGCATGTTTTGACCGTACGTACGGCTTTAGCGTAGGCATAACCCGAAGGCATCCCTAGCTCTTCCCAGATTTGCGGCAGATTTTCTTTGGATACGCCAAGCAAATCGAGCCGCTGGCCCCCGGTAACTTTAATCATCCGCACCTGGTATTTCTCCGCCACATCGGCAATGCGGCGCAGCTCCTCCGGCGAGGTCACTCCGCCGTACATTCGCGGTACGACGGAATAAGTACCGTCCTTTTGAATGTTGGCATGCACTTTTTCATTAACAAAGCGGGAATTCCGATCGTCCGCGTACGCTTCCGGCCATACCATACCCAAATAGTAATTCAGTGCGGGACGACACTTCGAGCACCCTTCTTCCGTATTCCATTCCAGTACATGCATCACTTCTCTCATGTGCGTCAACTGTTTCTCGCGGATGGCGGCAACCACTTCATCATGGGTCAGCGGCGTACAAGGACAAATGCCTTCCTTCTGTATACCTGCGGAGTCGAACTCATCCCCAAGGGCATGGCCGAGAAGCTGGGTGACGAGCGGCTTGCATCCGCCGCACGAACGGGACGCGCCGGTACACCCTTTGACTTCATCTACCGTAGTAAGCCCCTTTTCTTGAATGGCGGAAACAATATCCCCTTTAGATACACCATTGCATCCGCAAATGATCTCCTCATTGTCCAGATCAGCCACTGTATCTGCGCCGCCGCTTCCGTTTCCTTCTGCCGCAAGACCGAGCAGGGATGCGTGAATTTTAGGGGTCATCTCCGCCCGGTTTCGAATCCATTGAAACAATCGGGATGATTCGTTCGTATCGCCGAACAACACGCCGCCGATGATCCGGTTGTTCCGGACCAGCACCTTTTTATAAACGCCGTTCCATTCGTCATGTATACGAATGGAACGAGTATCCGGTCCATCCATAAATTCACCGGCTGAGAAGACATCGACGCCGGAGACTTTTAATTTTGTGGAGATTACCGAGCCCTTGTAAGGTGCAGTTTCAACTCCGCAGAGCCGTTTGGCAAGCACCGCGCCCTGCTCATACAGCGGCGCAACCAGACCGTAGACAATCCCCTGATGCTCGGCACACTCCCCCACTGCATACACATGGGGTCGGTTCGTCTCCATGTAATCGTTAACCACGATGCCGCGATTGACTTCAATATCAGATGCCCGGGCTAACTGTACACTGGGCCGGATGCCGACCGCCATAACCACCAAATCGGCTTCGACGCTTGTACCGTCCTTAAAGCGAAGCCCGGTAACGCGGTCGTCTCCGAGAATTTCTTCCGTTTGCCTGGAAAGCAAGAACTTCATACCCTGCCTCTCAAGCTCGGCGCGCAGCATCTCCGATCCAGTCGAATCCAGCTGTCGTTCCATTAAATAATCGGAGATATGGACCACGGCCACCTCCATGTTCAAATTCAGAAGTCCCTTGGCCGCTTCGAGTCCCAAAAGTCCGCCGCCGATAACGACGGCTTTTTTATATCGCTTTGCTGCCTCCATCATCGTCTCGCAGTCCTTGATATCCCGGAACGCAATAACCCCTTCCCTGTCGGCACCCGGCAGCGGGAGTATAAACGGCACCGAGCCGGTAGCAATAATCAATTCATCATAAGGCTCGCATACACCTGTGTCGGTATAAACAAGCTTATTCTCCGTATCGATACGATTGACGGTATGCCCGGCATACAGGCGAATATTATTTTCTTCGTACCAGTTCCAATTGTTTAAAATAATATCGTCCATCTCGGCGTTCCCGGCCAGCACGGACGACAGCAGGATACGGTTATAGTTCGGATGCGGCTCACTGCCGAATATCGTAATGTCATACCGCTCGTTTCCCAGTTTCAAAATGTGTTCGATCGTATTGATCCCGGCCATGCCGTTACCGATAAGCACAAGCTTTTTCTTGTTCATGCTTCTTTTGCTCCTTTCGTGTAGGGGCTATAGACTCCACCGGTTCAATGCGGACCGCGCACGCCTTAAACGACGGCATCCGGCACTGCGGGTCCAATTCCGGCAGTGTCAACCTGTTGATACATTGCTCGTCGCCCCAGTGAAATGCGACAAATACCGTATCTTCGCGGATATCCTTGGATACTCTCACATCGACTTCTATCGTTTCGCGTTTTGAGTGGATACGCGCCCGCGCACCGTTTACAAGTCTCAGACGCTCGGCGGTTTCCGGATGAATCTGCAGCACAGGCGCCTGCGCCCGTGCATAGAGCGCAGGCGTCCGCCGCGTCTGCACGCCGCTGTTGTAATGGTGAAGAAGGCGCCCCGTCGTTAAAGTAACCGGGTATACATCATCGGTGCGCTCGGGCGGTGTCAGATGCGGAACATGCGCGAGTCTGGCGCGGCCATCCGGGTGATAGAACACACCCTCTTCAAACAGGCGTTCTGTTCCGGGAGTCCTTTCGTCTGCACATGGCCAGAAGACCCCTTGCTCCTTCTCGATCCGCTCATACTTTATTCCGCTGTAATCAGCCACTCCCCCGCGGGAGGCCTTTCGCAGTTCTTCAAAAATATCACGTGCTCCGCCATACCGAAATGTCCGCCGCTGTCCTAAAATATGCGCTATATCCTGAAGGATTCGCCAGTCGGGCCGCGCTTCTCCGGGAGGCGGCTGCACCGCTTTGCGGAGCATCACCCTTCCCTCCAGATTCGTCACGGTTCCTTCCTTCTCCAGGTAGGAGACGCAGGGAAGAATCAAATCAGCCAATTGTGCGGTCTCTGACATATACAAATCAACGACAACCAGGAGCGGAAGCTTGCGCAACACCTCTTCGACGAATCGGGCATTAGGGTTGGATACGACTGGGTTGGATGACAGCACAATCATTCCCTCAAGTTCTCCCGCTGCAGCCCGTTCCATCATCTCATACGCGGACACTCCCTTCCCGGGCAGGCGGCTTTCCTTAATGCCCCACACCTCCGCTATATGTCTTCGATGTTCCGCATTTTCAATGGAACGGTAGCCCGGAAGCTGATCAGCCTTCTGCCCGTGTTCCCGTCCACCCTGTCCGTTCGCCTGTCCGGTCACGGCTCCGTATCCCGAACCAGGCTTGCCGATTTTGCCCGTCACCAGTGCAAGGTTGATGAAGTTGCGCACGTTCTGCACGCCATATGCGTGCTGTTCCACGCCGCGGGCCGTAAAGACCATCCCGCTCTCCGCCTGTCCATATATTCGGGCCGCCTGCACAATATCTGCCTCCGGAATGCCCGTGATGTGTGACACTTCGGACATCTGTACCGTCCGGATATAGGCAGACATCTCTTCCCAGCCAACGGTATGGGCAGTGATGAATTTTGAATCATAATATCCCTCTTCGATTATCACTTTCAGCATGCCGTTAACCAGCGCCGCATCCGTGCCCGGCTTTGGCTGCAGGTGAACATCCGCCATCCGGGTGGTTCCCGTTGCACGCGGGTCAATTGCGATGATGCAGGCTCCGTTCGCTTTGGCTTGACGGAGGTACGGCATCATGGTCGGCTGGCATTCCGCTATATTAGTGCCGGCTAAGATGATGCATTTGGCAAGCGGAATATCTGCCAGGGGATTTGTCATTCCACGGTCGATCCCAAACGCCTGGCTGCCCGCCGCTGCCGCTGCCGACATGCAGTACCGGCCATTGTAATCGATATACCGGGTGCGAAGCGCCACCCGTGCGAATTTACCGAGGAGATAGCCTTCTTCATTCGTCAAAGAACCACCTCCATAGACACCGATGGCATCAAATCCATGCGCTTTTTGAATATCGCGCACTTTTCTTTTGAGCCACTGCAATGCCGTTCGCCAGGAGACCGGAATAAATGTACCGTGCCGGCGAAGCAATGGGGATGTAATCCGTTCTTTTGTAAAAATCGGTGTATGCGCCTCCAGCCCTTTTACACACATGCGTCCCTGTACAATGCTGTCTTCTTTATTAGGAGTAATCGTAAAGCGGGAAGAAAACGGCGTGTTTTCTCTGTGAAAAAGCATGGTGCACTGCATGCTACAGTACGGGCATCGCGTCTGATTCGTTGTAGACACTGTGTATCTTTCATTAATCTGACGAAAATGCTGCAAAAACCCACTCATGGCTTCCCTCCTATTTCAGATCTGGTGTAGAGACAATCATTAAACAGCGGACCCGGTTGATGTTTTTTTAACCAGTGATTCGCTCCAGCGCTGACTCACAGCAAGCATCGTAAACAGCGCAAGCCCCACGATGACGGCCAACACGATGAATCCGGGTGTATACGTCCCTGTCATGTCCTTTAAAACACCTAACAGAGAAGGAAGGAAGAAGCCACCTACTCCACCCGCAGCACCGACGATTCCAGTCACGATGCCGATGTCTTCTGCAAAACGTTGAGGGACCAACTGAAATACCGCGCCGTTTCCAAGTCCGAAGCTCGCCATAATCAACAGCAGAAACAACAGCTCCAAACGAAGAGAAAACATGGCGGATACGCAGAGAAACAGCGTTAAAATGCACAGGAAAAGAGTTTGCAGGATACGCACACCCCCCCATTTATCCGCAAGCCAGCCCCCGATCGGGCGAAAGAAGCTGCCTGCAATCACACAAAACGTCACAAAGTCACCAGAACGAATGGTCGGTAGCTGGTATTGTTCGTGGAAAAAGAGCGGAAGAAAGCTGACCATTCCTACAAAGCCGCCGAATGTGATGCTATAAAAGAAGCAGAACAGCCACACATCTTTCACTCGTACCATGCGTACATATTCCCGCAGCGGTTTAGCAGGCGGCGGATTCGGTGCGTCTTTCGCCAGTAAAACAAAACCGGCTAAAACAAGTGAGACGGGAATCATCGCAAGTCCGAAGACGGCATGCCATCCGCCGAAATATTCAGCCAGACGCGGAGCGAACAATGTGGCGAATACCGTACCGCTGTTGCCTGCACCCGCGATGCCAAGGGCCAGGCCTTGGTAACGGGGGGGATACCACCGGCTGGCGAGCGGCAGCGCGACCGCAAAACTGGCTCCCGCGATCCCAAGCAAAAAGCCATATGCATACACTTCATATAACGTAGTACCGAACATCCACAACAAAAACAGCGGAATCAGTGTCAGCGACATCCCCAGCACGGCGCTTCGCTTGGCTCCGATACGGTCTGCAAGCAGCCCCATAACCACACGCATGATTGAACCGCCAAGAATCGGCAGCGCCACCATGAATCCTTTCTGCGAGGCGGTTAACTGCAGGTCTTGGGTGATATACACACTTGTAGCCCCCATCAGCACCCATACCATAAAGCTCACATCAAAATATAAAAAGGAGCCCAACAGGGTTGGCCAATGACCACTTTTCCAAAAATTTCGGATTTCCATATAAGAGACGCCTCCTTCCGTAGCTAACTATGTTAGTGGTGATGGCTTTATTGTATAAAAACAGTGTTTATATGTTACTTCTTGTGTCATATTACCTGACATACTCTTTGAATGTTTCACATAAAAAAAGCCGGATGAAACTATCATCCGGTTTAGTCAGTCAGACATGGAAATAGGAAATGAACTCTTATGACAAATTTATTTATTTATATTTTCTGGTATTTATCCTTTATATCGGCGGGGCGCATGTATTTTACGCATTGGAGGGGCTTTTTTCTGTGTGATGCTGCTCATTGCTTCTCTCATCTTCTGCCGGTCGATCTCCCTTGAAATGCTCAGCGTAACCCCGATGCCCAGCAAGGTGACCAGCAGCGAAGAACCCCCGTAGCTGATTAACGGAAGAGGAACACCGGTAAGCGGAATGGCGCCAATGACCCCACCAATGTTAATAAAGATTTGAATGGCTATCATGCTGGCTACACCGTACCCAACCAGCTTTGAAAATACGTCTTCTGAAGAGATGGCGATAAACATCATTCTCCACAGCAGGAACAAGTAGGTAAACAAAAAGCATAAAACACCGATAAACCCGAATTCTTCCCCGATAATCGCAAAAATGAAGTCCGTATGAACCTCAGGAAGATACAGATATTTTTCTATGCTCTTGCCAAGGCCTGTCCCGATGATTCCTCCGTGCGCCAGTGCGCTAAACGACTGTGTGAGCTGATACCCCCAACCAAGCCCGTCCATTCCATCGTCCCATGGGTTTAAGAAAACCAAAAAACGGTTCAAACGATAGGCTGACAAGAACGTATAGACAACACCGAATAAAAGAAGCGGAATGCCCAGGATCAGAAGATACTTTAACCGTGCTCCTCCAACGTAGATCACGCTTGCCGCTGTTAATGCCAGAATCGCCGCCGACCCCAGATCAGGCTGAATCGCAATCATGACAAAAAACAGCGACACCACCACAACGGCGGGGATGAATCCTTTTTTTAAATCCCAGAATTTCTCCCCCTTTTTTGCGATAATACCCGCCAAATAAATGATTAACGCAATCTTCGCAAATTCCGCCGGTTGAATCTGCAACGGACCGATATCAAGCCAGCTTCTGGCCCCGTTTCGCTTTGCCCCGACACCGGGGATTAGTACGGCGACAAGCAAAAAGTAGGAAAAAGACAGAACATGAAAGAAATACTTTTTATAAAAAGTAAACGGAATATTCATCGCGACCAGCATAATAAAAATGCCAAGCCCCACACGAACCAAATGGTTTTTCACATAGTAGGCGGCATCACCGTATGTATCGATGGCCTCGATAGAGCTTGCGCTATATACGACCACTACACCGAAACAAACGATAATAAACGTTAAGATTAGCAGCCAGAAATCCGGCCTTCCTCTTTTATTCATCTCGCTCTTCTCCTCTGGTATCCTTCACAATGTATGAAAACTACACCTCATTTTAACACAAAATGGAAGAAAACCAACAATAAAAAACGAGGTGCGAACGCTGAACGGACGCACCCCCGTTTTCTGTGATAATTGTGAGGAAAGAAGGAGAAACAAGAGTCTGAAAGGAGAGAAACGGCGCGTCGATCTTCTCGTGGAAACGCGCCTGAAAGGAGAAGAAAGTCTTATCATCATTCATGTAGAGCCACAATCGTATGAACAAACAACCTTTCACGACCGGATGTTCATTTATTTCAGTCGACTGTATGAAAAATACCGCAGACGCATTTTACCGATCGCCGTCTTCAGCTATGATAAAGTCAAAGAAGAACCCGATACGCTCCACATCTCCTTCCCTTTCTTCGATGTGATGACATTCCGGTTCTTAAAGGTCGAACTGAAACGAAAGAACTGGCGTGACTATATCCAGCAGGACAATCCGATAGCGGCGGCGCTGCTTAGCAAAATGGGGTACACACCCGAAGAACGAGTCGAAGTTAAAAAAGAATTTCTTCGCATGCTGGTGCGGCTGGAACAAGACCCGGCTCGTATGGCATTGCTTACCGGCTTTTTTGAAACCTACTTGCCATTGAGTGAAGAGGAAGAACAACACTTGCGCATGGAATTACAAAAGCTTGATCCTGACGAGGAGGGACGAATTATGGAGTTGACAACATCCTGGCATGAGAAAGGAAGACAAGAGGGGAGATTAGAGGGAAGATTGGAAGGAAGATTGGAAGGAAGATTGGAAGGAAGGCAAGAGGGAAAACGGGAAGCGGTCCATGTGCTTTTGCAGGCGAAGTTTGGAGATGCTGCGAAAGATTTACACGAAGACATACAGAAACTAACGAAGGATGAACATATCGACGAACTGTTGCTGAAAGTCACGGTAGCGCAATCTTTACAGGAAGTAAAAGACTTTATCCAGGAAAAGGTTCCCAAACAAACAGAAGAGAAACGGTTGCAGTAACAAAATGAATTTCGCCACATCAAAAACATAAGGAGTAAATCGCCCAGAGTGAAGGCGATTTTTCTTTTCCATCTTCGGTTTCTAAAGAGGTACAGGCAATGTAAATTCCACTTTAAAAAGCCTCCATCAGTTCGTAATATTTCTCTTTAGAAGATGGTAGCCGGCATAAAACAGTTTTATCATCCAAATCCCGCAACACTAGTGCTTTAGGAAAATACTCTTTGATAATTTGAATGTCCCCGCTCTCTACATGACGTCCAAAATAAACAATAGACAGTTCACTGCAAGAAATGACTTTTTTTATCCTGTATGTATTCTTTAATAGTGTATTCTTTTTAAGACAGATGTCACTGGTTACCGACTTCACAGATTCCCCTCCATTTACATATTTTACTTTTATTGTACATCATTCTGTTCCGGTTATCCAATGCAAACCAAAAAGCCTGCCAATTCTTTGTTATCAGCAGGCTTGAAAAATGTTGTTTCCTATACTCGCTTATAATATCGGCTTTTTCTCTGCTCCCTTTTCTGGCGAAGTTTGCTTCGCCTCCTCAACCATCTCAAGCATCGTTTCCGCCATCTCCTTCATTCCCGTGTCACCGTGATTGCTCAGCAGGATAACTACGCTCTTCGATGTCATGTCACGCACAATTTCGGCGGAGTAGCCAAGCACATATCCGCCATGTTCGGCAATGATTCTGTCCGCTTCCTTCTGGATATGCCAGCCATAGCCGTACTCTTTCATCTGCGGTGTAAACATGCGCTTGCGAAGCGGCTCCGAGACCAGCTTGCCTGTATATAACGCGCGGTCCCATTTATATAAGTCCTCCACGGTCGAATACAGTCCGCCGGAAGAAAAGCGTGAGCCATAATCCATTCCGAGCGCAACCCAAACACCCTGAATCTTTTTATGCCCGCTCGCTTTGTTCAGAACCCGTCTCCGGCTGAGGTCAAATCCCGAATCATCCATGTGCAACGGCTTAAAAATATGAGTCGTAATATAGTCACCGTATGACATGCCGGAGACCTGTTCGATAATTTTGCCGAGAAGAATATACCCCTCATTGCTGTAGTTCTGCCCGGTTCCCGGCGGATACAGAAGAGTAAGCTCTTCATACTCCTTGCTGCCCCGGTTTCGCGGAAGACCCGATGAATGCGTCAGCAGATGATGAATGGTAACTTCTTTAGCAAATGGATAGTCCGGAAAAAACCGCTCAATCGGCTGGTTAATGTCCAGCAAGTGCTGCTCGTGCAGCTGCAGGATTGCCATGGCCGTAAACGCTTTGGTCAGCGAGCCAATCGCAAACTTCTGATTGGGTGCATTCGGTATTTTTTTCTTCCCGTCCGCGTATCCGTACCCTCTCTTCAGCAAGATCGTGTCTCCGCTGGCAACAAGTACGGTACCGTGAAAGTTGTCCATCGCCAGTTGCTTCTTTACATACGTGTCTAATCTGGTGGCCAGCTCTTTGTTTTCCTGGTTGGTTTCATTTTTTACGCCTGTGGTGACAGGAGTGAAACTCTCCGCTTTCGTCTGTCCGAGCCGGATGCTGCCTTCGTGCTCATGCTGCAGCAGCGACACGGGAAAAAACGAGAACGCCAGAAAAAAACTTACTACCATCAATAACTTCTTTTTCAACTACTTCTTTCCCCTCTATAAGTGGTGGACGAAAAAAATTGTAATACTGAAACCCCCTGGTTGTAAAGTTAATTTTTGGACGAGAAGTATTACAAAATAGCAGTTAAACATGGTAATTTCTGTTATTTGGTTCATTCTGCCTTATTATTATTTTTATGTTTGTTTTTCCGTTTTTTTAGGGTGGTGGATTTCAGCTTTGCCTATGCATGCGTACAAGGCGAAAGCCTTTTTCTACCTCAGATCTTCTTTCCTCTTTCTTTTTTCCTTATTTTCATACAAAACCACCATGGCGTCTCAGCCACAACCCCGACATGAAAATGCAGAGAAGAGCGGCTGACTCTTGTGGTACGAAGGAAAAGAGAGGAAAGAATGAGGAGAGGATTTTAATGTAGAAAAAGGCGAAGGCCTTTTTCTTCCTTAGATCTTTTTTCCTCCCTCTTCTCCCTCTTTCTTCATGATTTTCACAGAAAAAAGCGTTCCAAACCTACAAGGTCCAGAACGCTCTGACAAGTCATTTTTATAGGTATCTCTTCACGCCGACAACGCGATAATGATTCAGATACCAGTCAATGTTGTTAATCTTCACCGAGCCCTGCCCGCTTGCGGCGTGCGCCATCCTGCCGCCGCCCATATAGATGCCGACATGCGAAATGGATCCGCCACCGGTGTCAAAGAAAATCAGATCGCCAGGTTGCATGGCGTTAACGGACACCGGCGTGCCTTTTGTAAACTGCTGACTGGAGGTGCGTGGCAGGCTGACACCAAGGGATTTGTAGACATACTGCGTAAATCCGCTGCAGTCGAACCCGGCCGTTGTTGTACCGCCGTAGCGGTACGGGACACCCAATAGCGGCTGTACCTTCCGCTGGAACAAGTCGTCTAAGCGGTAGCTGGAGCGGGACGCCACTTTTTTCGTGGGAGCCGGCACATATCCGTATAGCACCTTCTGCAGCACAACCGCCACTTCGGCGCGCGTCATCAGCTTCTTCGGCTGGAAGTATCCGTCATCCCCGGAGAATACCTTTTTCTGTGTCACGGCTTTTACGCTGTTCACCGCCCAACTGCTGACTTTGTTTTTGTCCTTTTTTGTAAAGGTTTTCAATGCTTGGCGCTGCCCATGGTGTTTTGTATGTATCCGAGAATACCGCTGCCGCCTTTGCTTCATTTCCTGAGTAAGGGAGTATTCCTGTAAGTAAAGATACGGAAAGTAAACCGGTGGCCAAATATCGGCCGACATTCTTCTTGTTGTTTCTCATAGCCTCTTCCTTTACGAGTTTTTTGACAATTGTTATATTTGTCTCGTTTATCCTATCAAAAAATCAAGCGGCAAACATCTACCGAATTTACCGGGTAGTATCGTTTATTTTTCTGTGAAAATCGTGAGGAAAGAAGGAAAGGGAAGAGGAAATAAGATTCAGGGAAGAAAAAGGCGTTCGCCTTTTTCCCCATTGAAATCATCCTCTCGTTCTCTTTTCTCTTTTCCCTCATACCATAAAATTCAGCTGCTCTTCTCCGCATTTTCATATCGGGGTTACGGCTGAAATGCCATGGTCGTTTTGTTAAGCATACCCTCTATTCATTTTTTATGGCCGCCCATACTTCATCCGTTTCCGAGCCAATATACCAGAAGGCGACACCAGCCGCGCCCAGCTGTTTTATGGCTCGATATTTCAGGGCGAGAGAACGGCTCTCTTCCAGCCATGCTTTGTACGTAATCTTGTTTTTTCGGTATGTCACACAGTATTGACCCACCCTTTCATCCCAGACAGGCCGTACCCGTGATGCCTGAATGTCCTGGAACATCTCGGACATCGTGACGGATTCCGGCTTCTCCCTGCCATCCACTTCCCTCCAACGCATGGTGTAGAACGGAAGCGCGACCATCAGCCGCTCCCTTGGCACCATTGTCAGCATATGCTGTATGTGATTCTGTACCCAGGGCAGCGAGGCGTTGGAACCCGCTTGTCCTTTTCCTTCCCATGTCTCATTATACGCCATCATGACAATATAGTCGGCATGACGGGCAAGCGCGGCGAAATCGTACGGATCACTCCAGTCATCCTTTAAATCCGGCGGCACATCGACCGAGACTTTTTTACCACGGGAATGCAGTTCACTCGCCAGTTCTGCGATAAACGCCGTAAAATGCGGCCGATCCGCCGGGTCAATGTTTTCAAAATCAATATTTAGACCGTTCAATTTATACTGTTCTGTATACTCTGTAAGCCTGGTAACAAGCTCGGCCCGCTTCACCGGACTTGCGAGAATCTGATGGGTCAACTCCCGGTCAAACCGGTTTCCGACCAGCGGCCATACTTCACGACGATTCTCCTGTGCCCAGGCGAGAAGCGTGCGGTCCGTGTTATCGTCTGCGCCACCCGATGAAGAAAGGAAATACCAGCGCGGGGACAGTACATTCATGTCACTTGCTTTCTTCGCTCTGGCAATAAATTCGTCCCTTGTTACCATGTAGTGCCAGCCCATCTGCAGCAGCGAAGATGTCTCTTCCTTGAAGTCGGGCTGACGCAAAAATTTAAACAGTAACACGGCCATTTCTTCTCTTGTTAACTGATCGTGCGGGCGAAATTTCCCCTGGCTGCCGACCATCAACCCGCGGGCATACAATTCGGATGCCGCCGAACGGGCCCAGGGTGCGATGGCGCCTGCATCCCGGAACGGAAGTGCTGTGTTTTCGTTTGTTTTTTCCGGCAACGCACGATAAAACAATGCGGCCGCTTCCTGTCTGCTGACCGGGCGCAGCGGCGAAAACTCGTCATTCGTAACCCCGCTGATCAGACTGCGTACTACGCCTGCCTGCACCCAACCGTACGACCATGACCTAGGCGTTACGTCTTTAAACGCGGGGATCATAGCATTGACAGGCTCAAGGTGGAGGGTACGACCCAGCATGGCTGCCATGGCTTCGCGCGTAACCGGCCGGTGCGGACCGTATGTCCGGTTTCCCTCCCCGTGTACAATGCCGCGGGAATGCAGGTCAAGAATGTACGGTTTGGCATAGCTATTTGTAATGTCATCAAACGGGCTGTATATATCAGCGCGAATTTCACTCCGCTGAGTGCAGCCGCCCATGGTGCAGGCAACCGCAAGCAGCGTACAAATCAGAAGAAGTTTTTTCATGGTGTAGGCATCCATTCCCTTTCTAATCCAAATCTACCTTTTTTACTCTAGCGCAAAGTAGTAGAAGATGAATACAAGAAAAGAATGGTAATAGAGAAAGCACATACCCATATAAAACCCCCCGGCAACGGTTTCGCTCCGGGGGGTTCTCTTTGCCATACGGTTACGCGCGCGGCAGCAGCGCTTCGCACGTCCCTTTTACTTTCACTTCGCCTTTTTGGTCCACGGCCTGCACTTTAATCTTAACCCGCGTGCCTTCCTCTGTTTCTTCCTTTCCGGCCAGCTCTCCACGGACAGTAATCTGGTCGCCCGGACGGGTAATCGCCGAGAAGCGGACGCCAAACTTTGTAATGGCCGCACGCGGCACCCAGGTCGTCAGCGCCTGGCCGACAAATCCCATAATAAGCATGCCATGTGCAATGACACCCCCGAGGCCTGCTTCCTGACCCACGCTTTCAATTGTATGTATCGGGTTGAAATCGCCGGACGCACCGGCGAATCTAATGAGCTGCATCCGGGTCACCGGCGGCTTTTCGAGCGCAGGCAGCGCCGTTCCTACTTCAGCGTCTTTGGCTGTAAGCAAATACGGTTTCATGTGCTCTCCTCCTTACGGCATTTTGACCAGCACCTGACGTGCGGTCATTACTTTTTCATTGTTCTGGTTGCGGTAGACGGTCTCCAGCGTGTAGATGGCCATGCCGTTGCGCTTTGCCTTCACGTCGGTTACTTTTGTCTGTGCATGAATCATATCACCTGCATAGACAGGAGCGAAATATTCATATTCCTGCTCGCCGTGCAGCAGCTTCTTCATATCGATCTCAAGCTGCTCCATCAGGTCTTCAAAGCTTGGGCCAGCCCACATATCGATAACTTCCATGAAGGACGGCAGAATGGGAATCGCATCGAAGCCCTCCTCCTTGGCTTTCGTCTCATCTGTATAAATCGGGTTCTCATCGCCTATCGCCAGGGCCAGTTCGCGGATTTTGCCGGCTTCCACCCTGCCGCTGTATGGGGCGAACGTATAGCCTTTTTTATCTTCGGGAGTTGCCACAGTCTCATTCTCCTTTCTTCTTTATCTGTTCGTCTTGTCTATTATACAATAAAATACCATGGCCGGTTAGCCGTAACCCCGACATGAAAACCGCAGGAATGGGCGGCTAACTTTCGCGGTGCAAAGGAAAAAAGAGAAAAGAACGGGGGAATGATTTCGCCGTAATGATTTGGTAACTTCTCTTAACTTGGCAGTAACCCTTTTTTCTTAATAGAGCACTATACTGAAAACAGAATATACACCCTTCCTTTTTCTCCATGACTCACACCACAATATGGAAGGAGGATGATATGATAAAACTATCATAGTAACATGGCTACAGGAGGATGTATGTTTGAAAATAATCCCGCCAAAATTTTGCTTATCGAGGATGAACGTTCAATACGTGGCTTTATTACCATTAATCTCAAACGGCACAAGTTTACGGTGATTGAAGCAACCACCGGCGAAGAAGGCTTGCAAAAGGTGAAAACGGAACGGCCCGACCTCGTCCTGCTCGATGTAATGCTCCCCGGCATAGACGGCTTCGACGTCTGCTGCAGTCTCCGCAAAAACTTCCCGCACATCGCCGTCATTATGCTTACGGCGCGGGGAGAAGACATG
>Ga0310821_100416_pt1 | contig 21707 bp, 19 predicted proteins | sample P4_ome_FD_201300 | JGI IMG/M metagenome (GOLD analysis project Ga0310821, IMG submission 201300) | Sorghum-adapted microbial communities from Joint BioEnergy Institute, Emeryville, California, United States - P4_Day56_Rep1 | ecosystem: Engineered > Bioreactor > SSF (Solid state fermentation) >...
CGCTGACCGCAGGAGAGCAAGCTCTCCGTTGGTCCGCTCGACTTGCATGTATTAGGCACGCCGCCAGCGTTCGTCCTGAGCCAGGATCAAACTCTCCAAAAAAGTTGAGGTTGATTCGCTTAGCTCTAAAAGCCAGCTTAAGTAATTGAAACGAAATTGTTTCGGGTCCCGCGAAAGTACTCGGAATTCGCTACAAAGCGACCCTTCACTTTCGTGGGTATCTTTTCGGGCCCCATAAAAGCATTCATCACACTTTTATGGGTTTGTTTTACTCGCACACATCGAGTGGTACTGTTCAGTTTTCAAGGAACTTCTTTTTTTATGTATCGTTGCATTTCAACGAATACCTTATTATTTTATTACATTTCAAATCTAATTACAAGCGTTTTTTAAAAAATATTTCAACGTTCTTCTAGTTCCTTTTGTGACGACAAGAATTAATTTATCATATAACAAATAATATGGTCAACTGTTTTTTCAATAAAAAACACAGAAGATATTTCTCTGCGCTTTTGTTTTCTCACGATGGAGTCACGGACCGGCCAAAAGCCCCGCATTCATTCGCTTCCTCCATTTCCCCAATATATTTGTTGTTTTTCTTGATTAACGACGTTTTATGATAACGGTCAAGTACAGCACTCATCACTACAATGGCTACAATACGAAAATATTTTTCTTTTTCTTCTTTTATTCGTAAAAACCTTAAAGTGATGAAGTGTATTCCAACCTTACATGCCGAATCATTTTCTATATAATTAAAGAGGGAAATCGTAAAAACAGGAGGGATTAATATGGCAATTATTGTGTATTCCGCTCCCGGATGCAGCACCTGCGAACTTGTCAAAAACTATCTGAGAGATAAAGGCTATACATTTGAAGTCCGCGATCTGCTGTCTAATCCGGTATATCAGAAGGAAGTTGAAGCGCTCGGCATTATGGGCATTCCGGCTACCGTAGTCAACGGCAAGGCTGTAAAAGGATTCGAGCCTGCTGAATTGGATAACCTTTTGCAAGAAGCATAACCTTCTTCTTTATTCAAGTTGAAGAACAACGGGGTCATCCGCAAGACGTATACAGCTATATTTTGCTTTATTCCTGTAAAGCGAAATATACTTTTCTATACCGCAAGAAAAAGGCGACTGCATCGATGCAACCGCCTTTCCTCTTTATATATCTACGTATTCAAATCAGCAATACTTCCCGTAGATATATATAATGCCCATTCCCCGATATTGGTTGCATGGTCCCCGATTCGTTCCAGCGACTGCAGCACTTTAATCAACTGCACGCCTTCTTTTATTAGTTCCGGTTGTCTTTCCATGCTCCATTCCACATAATCAAAACACTTACTGTAGTATGCGTCAATAATATCATCCATTTCATCGAGAAGACGCAATCGACGTGCATCCCCACTCTTGATCGCCTGCACGCACACATCCAGCATCTCTTTCACTTTTTCACCCATCGTCGGCATTTCAAATAAAGCGAGTTGATACGCTTTTCCATCGAGGCGGACGACCACTTTAGCGATCGAAACCGACAAATCCCCAATGCGCTCTAAATCGGTTACAATCTTCAAATAAGAGCCAATCGCCCGCAAGTCAGCCGCTACAGGTGCTTGCAATGCGATAAGACGGAGACTCATTTTAAAAATTTTTTCGGCCAGCACATTTAACTTTTCGTCACGCACGATAACTTCTTTGGCCAGCGTTAAGTCCGCTTCCAGAAACGCCCGCCATGCCTGCAGAAACCCTGCTTGAGCAATGGCTGCCATCTCCGCCACTTCATTCGTCAATTGATTTAACTGACGTTCTTGCATTCAGGCTTTCTCCTCCTTCCCATTTCAATAATTGCTACTTTCTATATAATTTCGCCCTCCATGTTTCCGATAAGAACAACGCTACATGCAATATCTTTTCATCATAAAATAGAAGTATTAATTGAAAGTTAAGCCATTGTTAATATGCAATGAAATTCTATGACTACTTTTCTCCGTGCAAAGAAAGTAAAAAATACCCCTGATTCCCTTAACAGAGTGTAGTAAACTACTAATATGCATTTCTATGTTTATGCAATTTAAGCAAATTATATATCCGGAGGAAAATATGAAAACAAGAGGAAGACCTGACTTTCCCATTCTTCTCCTTACCCTTTTTCTTGTAGGATTTGGGATTGTGATTGTTTACAGCGCCAGTTCAGTTCTCTCCCTGGATAAATTCGGTACTGACACATACTTTATGAAGAAACAGGTGATGTGGGCCATTATCGGCATAGTATTCATGCTGTTTACCATGAATATTCCATATACATTCTACAAGAAACACTTTTTTGGGATTGCTGCGATTGCCTTTCTGCTGTTGATTGCTGTACTGATTCCGGGCATCGGCGTCATACGAAACGGAGCACGCAGTTGGATTAATCTTGGTATCGGTTCACTGCAGCCGGCCGAATTCGCCAAGCTGGCGGTGATTATTTATCTATCCGCATTAATCTCAAAAAAAGGCAAGAAAATTCGTGACGTTAAGAAAGGGCTTGTCCCTGTTTTCGTTATCGTCGGTTTGTTCTGTACCATTATTGGGATACAGCCTGACTTCGGATCAGCCGTTATTCTGCTAATGACATCCCTTGCGGTTATTGTTGCAGGCGGAGTGAATTTAAAGCATCTCTTTTTTGCGGGCATTCCTTTCGCTATTGGCGGCTTTCTATTTGTATTTCTTTCACCATACCGCTGGAACCGTCTGCAAAACGTAGGCGATCCCTGGGCGGACGGGTTGGAAGGACTTGGATCCGGTTATCAGCTTGCTCACTCTTATTTCGCGCTTGCACATGGTGGTATCACCGGGGCGGGCTTCGGTCAAAGCATAGAGAAATATCTTTATCTTCCCGAGGTACAGACCGACTTTATTTTTTCCATTTTGGCGGAAGAGCTCGGATTTATCGGATCTACCATCTTTTTGGTGATATATCTGCTCTTCCTATGGCGCATTCTGCTTATTACGCTGCGAATTAAAGATACGTTTGCCACATTGGTTGGTGTTGGCGTAGTTAGTATGATATTTATCCAGGCTTTTATCAATATCGGTGGAGTTACGGGCCTCATTCCGATTACCGGCGTTCCGCTTCCGTTCATCAGCTATGGAGGTTCATCCTTGTTGCTTAATATGATCAGTATCGGTATCATATTAAGTATTTCCCGTGAAAACTATAAACAAACCATCCGGAAGCTAGATAATCAGGAACGACGGCCTGTACGCAGTACAACAAAAGTGAATACACAGCGGCAGAAAGCATAGGGCAAACCCGGGAGCAAACAAACATAGTGATTAACATGCCAAAAAGCCCCTCTCACTACGAGTGAGGGGGGCTTTTGAATACCTGAATACAGATTATGATTCCAAATAAAAAACCCGGTCCAAAGACCGAGTTTTTTCTTATGCACAGTATGCAGAAATTACTTAAGGATAGTAGCAACCGCACCGGCGCCAACAGTACGTCCACCTTCGCGGATAGCGAAGCGAGTACCTTCTTCCATAGCGATCGGGCTGATGAGTTCAACAGTGATCTCAACGTTATCGCCAGGCATAACCATCTCAGTGCCTTCCGGCAGCTTGATGATACCAGTTACGTCTGTTGTACGGAAGTAGAATTGCGGACGATAGTTCGCGAAGAACGGAGTGTGACGTCCACCTTCTTCTTTAGACAGAACGTAGATTTGAGCAGTGAATTGAGTATGCGGTTTTACAGAACCCGGCTTAGCCAGAACCTGTCCACGCTCAACTTCATTACGGTCAATACCGCGAAGCAGCGCACCGATGTTGTCACCAGCTTCTGCTTGATCCAGAAGCTTACGGAACATTTCTACACCTGTTACAGTTGTAGTTTTCGGCTCTTCAGTCAGACCAAGGATTTCAACTTGGTCACCAACTTTAACGATACCGCGCTCTACACGACCAGTAGCAACTGTACCACGGCCAGTGATGGAGAATACATCCTCAATCGGCATCAAGAACGGCTGATCAACAGCACGCTCCGGAGTCGGGATGTAGCTGTCAACAGCATCCATCAGTTCAAGGATTTTTTGAGCCCATTCGCCAGTCGGGTTGTCCAGAGCTTCTTTAGCAGAACCTTTAATTACCGGAATGTCATCTCCCGGGAACTCATATTCGGACAGAAGGTCACGAATTTCCATTTCAACCAGTTCAAGCAGCTCTTCATCGTCAACCATGTCACATTTGTTCATGAATACAACGATGTAAGGAACGCCTACTTGACGAGACAGAAGGATGTGCTCGCGAGTTTGCGGCATCGGACCGTCAGCAGCGGATACTACCAGGATAGCACCGTCCATTTGAGCAGCACCAGTAATCATGTTTTTAACATAGTCAGCATGACCCGGGCAGTCAACGTGTGCATAGTGACGATTGTCAGTCTCATACTCAACGTGTGCAGTGGAGATTGTGATACCGCGCTCACGCTCTTCCGGAGCAGCATCGATGCTGCCGTAATCCATAGCTTGCGCTTTACCAGTCTGAGACAGAACGGTTGTAATAGCAGCAGTCAGGGTAGTTTTACCATGGTCAACGTGACCAATAGTACCAATGTTTACGTGCGGTTTAGTCCGCTCAAATTTTGCTTTAGCCATTTGGGAAAAAGCCTCCTTAATCAAAGGTTTTAAGAAGTTAAGTATTTATAAAGAAAGATCCAAACGTGCGAAGGCCATATACCTTCTACACATTTTAACCCTTTCTTTAATTATAATAAAGGGTTTTTGCTGAAAAATTACAGACCTTTAGCTTTCTTAACGATCTCTTCAGCAATGCTCTTCGGCACTTCTTCATAATGATCGAAGTGCATAGAGTAAGTACCGCGACCTTGCGTACGAGAACGCAGGTTTGTTGCGTAACCGAACATTTCAGACAGCGGAACAAAACCGCGAACCACTTGTGCGTTACCACGAGCTTCCATACCTTCGATACGTCCGCGACGGGAGTTGATGTCACCCATGATATCGCCCATGTATTCTTCCGGTACGGTAACTTCTACTTTCATCATCGGCTCAAGAATAGCAGGGTTAGCTTTCTTACCTGCTTCTTTCAGAGCCATAGAAGCGGCGATTTTGAACGCCATCTCGGAGGAGTCAACCTCGTGGTAGCTTCCGTGAACAAGCGTTGCTTTCAAATCGAGAATCGGGTAACCGGCAAGAACGCCGTTTGCCATCGCTTCTTCAATACCTGCTTGAACTGCCGGAATGTATTCACGCGGAATCGCACCACCGACGATTTTGTTTTCAAATACAAAACCTGTTCCCGGTTCGCCTGGTTCGAATTCAACCACAACGTGGCCGTATTGACCTTTACCACCAGATTGTTTTGCATACTTGGTTTCAACTTTCGCACCTTGGCGGAAGGCTTCTTTGTATGCAACCTGTGGAGCACCGACATTAGCTTCTACTTTGAATTCACGACGCATACGATCAACGATGATATCAAGGTGAAGCTCACCCATACCTGCAATAATCGTTTGGCCTGTTTCTTCATCAGTATACGTTTTAAATGTCGGATCCTCATCAGCCAATTTCGCAAGCGCCATCCCCATTTTATCCTGGTCGGCTTTTGTTTTCGGCTCAATAGCAATACGGATAACCGGTTCAGGGAATTCCATAGATTCCAGGATTACTGGATTTTTCTCATCGCACAAAGTATCCCCTGTAGTTGTATCTTTCAAACCTACCCCCGCAGCAATATCGCCGGAATAAACCTGTTTGATTTCTTCACGGTGATTTGCGTGCATTTGCAGGATACGACCAATACGTTCGCGCTTACCTTTGGTAGAGTTCAGCACGTACGAACCAGACTCGAGTGTACCGGAGTACACACGGAAGAACGTTAGCTTACCCACATAAGGGTCAGTCATAATTTTGAATGCAAGTGCTGCGAACGGACCTTCGTCGCTTGATTCTCGCGTTACTTGCTCATCACTATTCGGAAGCACACCTTTAATCGCCGGAACGTCAGTCGGTGCCGGGAGATAATCGATAACAGCATCAAGCATCGGCTGAACGCCTTTGTTCTTGAATGCAGAACCACAAGTAACAGGATAGAACTTAACGCTAATCGTCGCTTTGCGGATCGCCGCTTTCAACTCTTCAACTGTTACTTCTTCACCTTCGAGATATTTCATCATGAGTTCTTCGTCAAAGTCAGCAACTGCTTCGATCAGCTGACTGCGCAGTTCTTCTGCCTGCTCAGCGTACTCAGCAGGGAAGCCTTCAGTGATTTCAATATCTGTTCCAAGGTCGTTTGTATAGATATATGTTTTCTTCTCGACAAGGTCGATGATACCACGGAAGTTCTCCTCTGCACCGATCGGCAATTGGATCGGATGCGCGTTCGCCTGCAGACGTTCGTGCAGCGTACGAACGGAAAAGAGGAAGTCCGCACCGAGTTTATCCATCTTGTTGACGAACACGATACGCGGCACGCCGTATGTCGTCGCTTGACGCCATACTGTCTCCGTTTGCGGCTCTACACCGGATTGGGCATCGAGAACGGCAACCGCACCATCGAGGACGCGGAGAGAACGCTCTACTTCAACTGTGAAGTCTACGTGACCCGGAGTATCGATGATGTTAACGCGGTAACCTTTCCATTGAGCAGTTGTTGCAGCGGATGTAATTGTAATACCGCGCTCCTGCTCTTGTTCCATCCAGTCCATTTGCGACGCACCCTCGTGAGTTTCACCGATTTTATGCACGCGGCCTGTATAGAACAGGATACGTTCCGTCGTCGTCGTTTTACCGGCATCGATGTGAGCCATGATACCAATATTACGAGTCTTGGCTAAGGGGAATTCGCGTCCCATGTAAGTACTAGCCCCTTTCTCAATTTAGAGATTTGGCAAGGTCAAAGCGGACTCCATGTCCGCTTTGTATTCTACCAGCGGTAGTGAGCAAATGCTTTGTTTGCTTCCGCCATTTTGTGCGTGTCTTCACGCTTTTTCACAGCTGCGCCTGTATTGTTGGCAGCATCCAGAATTTCGCCTGCGAGGCGTTCTTCCATCGTTTTCTCACCGCGTTTACGGGAGTATTCTACCAACCAGCGAAGTCCAAGAGTAGTGCGGCGCTCCGGACGAACTTCAACCGGAACTTGATAGTTCGCACCACCTACACGGCGTGCGCGCACTTCGAGAACCGGCATGATGTTTTTCATTGCTTCTTCAAACACTTCCATGGCATCACGGCCAGAGCGTTGTTGAACAAGATTGAAAGCATCATACAGAATGCGCTGAGAAACTCCGCGCTTACCATCAATCATCATACGATTGATTAGGCGAGTTACTAATTTGCTATTGTAAATCGGGTCAGGTAACACATCACGACGAGGTACTGGGCCTTTACGTGGCATTCGTTTCCCCTCCTTTGCCTTTAAGTTTTTTCGTATGTCTTATCTCGCTTTAAGCAGATTAAGCTTTCGGCGCTTTTGGACGTTTTGTGCCGTATTTGGAACGGGATTGCAGGCGGTTTTGTACACCCGCTGTATCCAGCGCACCACGTACGATTTTGTAGCGTACACCTGGCAGGTCTTTTACACGGCCGCCACGGATAAGAACAACGCTGTGTTCTTGCAGGTTGTGGCCGATTCCAGGGATGTATGCAGTAACCTCGATTCCGTTTGTTAAACGTACACGAGCATATTTACGAAGCGCTGAGTTCGGTTTTTTCGGAGTCATTGTACCTACACGAGTACATACACCACGTTTTTGTGGAGAATTCGTGTTAGTCAACTCTTTCTTCATGCTGTTGTAGCCTTTTCCAAGAGCCGGAGACTTAGATTTGTAAACCTTCTTTTCGCGACCTTTGCGTACGAGTTGGTTAATTGTTGGCATGTGTCGCACCTCCTTCCAATGTTCACGAGTGAATTTAAGACCACAGGTCCTGGTGGTTCATCGATAGGCAAACGAAAAGTTTTTGCTTCCGAGAGCACACCGTAAAGATGAGCTCCCGGAATAAACAAAAACGTAATTTGAGTTGCATATTATAATTTCAAACCAACCATCGCGGCTCCTACATCAATCCCGCATGCCTTGCCTAAGCGGCGCATTGAATCGACGTAATGAACCGGCAGACCTTTATCTTGGCATAGTGAGATAACCTTTCCGGTTAATCGGGTATCTGCGTCCCGCGCCACGATGACTTCGGCTATCTGGCCATTCTCAATCGCTCGTGCGGTCTGCTTCACACCAATCACAGTCGCTTTAGCCTGTTCTACTTTTTCATAAGACATTTACATATCCTCCAAAGCAGTATTAGGCACACTCAGACATCATATCATTTACGGCGCTGTGTGTCAACAAATTTAATTTAGATTATTTTTCAAGCATAACGTCTTCGAACCGTTCTTCTTGCAAAGCGGAATCCGCCGCTTTCTCTGCCGGCATGAGTTCATGCTGCAAAGAAATATTGCGGTAACGGTTCATGCCTGTACCGGCAGGAACCAGCTTACCAATGATAACATTCTCTTTTAGACCTAACAAACGATCCACTTTTCCTTTAATCGCAGCATCTGTCAGGACACGTGTAGTCTCCTGGAACGAAGCTGCGGATAAGAAGGAATCTGTTTCAAGCGATGCTTTGGTAATACCGAGAAGCACCGGACGTGCAACAGCGGGCTGTTTGCCATCCCACAGTACTTTCTTGTTTGCCTCTTCGAACTCGTGGATTTCCACATAAGAACCCGGCAGAAGATCCGTATCTCCGCTATCAATGACGCGCACTTTGCGCAGCATCTGACGGATCATAACTTCTATGTGCTTGTCGTTAATTTCTACCCCCTGCATACGGTATACTTTCTGTACTTCCTGCAGGATGTAGTATTGAACACCGCGCATACCGCGGATTTTAAGCATCTCTTTCGGATCGATAGAGCCTTCCGTCAGCTCTTCACCGATATCGACTTTACTTCCGACAGAAACCTTCAGACGGGAACCGTAAGGAATTTGATATACCTTGTTCTCCGTCTCACCGCGGATTTCCACTTCACGACGATCTTTGCCTTCGCGGATATCAATAACTTCCCCTTCGATTTCCGTGATAATCGCCTGGCCTTTCGGATTCCGGGCTTCGAAAAGCTCCTGGATACGCGGAAGACCCTGCGTGATATCGTCTCCGGCAACACCACCGGTATGGAACGTACGCATCGTCAGCTGTGTACCCGGTTCACCGATGGATTGCGCAGCGATAATACCCACTGCTTCACCGATGTCGACCTGCTTGCCTGTCGCCAGATTGCGGCCATAGCATTTCTTGCATACCCCGTGCTGCGTGCGGCAGCCGATAACAGAGCGAATGTTCACTTCAGTAATACCTGCGGCCATAATTTCGTCCGCGATGTTCTCGTCGATAAGCTCATTGCGGCCGACAATGACTTCACCCGTCTCCGGATGACGCACTGTTTGGAACGAATAGCGCCCAACGATACGGTCATACAGTTCTTCGATCACTTCTTTGCCGTCACGGAGCGCGCTTGCCATAACGCCTTTATCCGTACCGCAATCCTCTTCCCGTACAATAACATCCTGCGCCACGTCGACGAGACGGCGTGTCAGGTAACCGGAGTCCGCCGTACGAAGCGCGGTATCGGCCAGACCTTTCCGGGCACCGTGCGTGGAAATAAAGTATTCCAATACGGTAAGGCCTTCACGGAAGTTCGATTTAATCGGAAGCTCGATAATACGTCCGGACGGGTTCGCCATCAGACCACGCATACCCGCAAGCTGAGTAATCTGCGAGACGTTACCACGAGCACCGGATGTAGCCATCATGTTAATCGCATTGAACTTATCAAGCGATGCCATGAGCACCTTGGTTACGTCGTCCTTCGCTTTGCTCCAGATGCTGATAACCCGGTCATAGCGCTCGTTTTCCGTAATCAAACCGCGACGGTACTGCTGCATAACTTTTTGTACCTGTTCTTCGGCCTTTGCAAGAATTTCTTGCTTTTCGGCCGGAGTTTGAATATCGGCAACGGCAACTGTGATACCTGCCTGGGTGGAATATTTAAAGCCGTTCGCTTTGATTCTGTCAAGAATAACGGATGTTTGCGTCGTTCCGAAGCGACGGAAACACTCGGAAATAATCGTACCCAGATATCCTTTTTTTACCGCGTCCTGCTCAGGAAGCTGCTTCAGGAATTCTTTCACGTTTGTCCCTTTTTCGAAGATGAAGAATTTGTCCGGAACTTTCTTCTGCAAATTTTCTTTCGTCGGCTCATTGATAAACGGCAGTTCCGGCGGGAAGATTTCATTAAAGATGATCTTTCCGACCGTCGTTACTATCAATGGAGCTTTCGCTTGCTCCGGCGTAAAGGATGTCTTATTTAGACTTTCCGGCGGCAGGGCAATACGGGCATGCAGCGAAATATGTCCGTTCGAGTATGCGGCAATCGCCTGGTTTGCATTGGAGAAGATATGGCCCTCCCCTTTAGCTTCTTTGTTTTCCATGGTCAGGTAGTACGTACCGAGTACCATGTCCTGAGACGGCGTAACAACCGGTTTTCCGTCTTTTGGATTCAAAATATTTTGCGCCGCTAACATCAGAATACGAGCTTCTGCCTGTGCTTCGGCAGACAGCGGAACGTGCACGGCCATCTGGTCACCGTCGAAGTCGGCGTTATATGCCGTACATACAAGCGGATGCAGACGAATGGCACGACCTTCTACCAGCGTAGGTTCGAACGCCTGAATACCCAGTCTGTGCAGCGTAGGAGCACGGTTTAAGAGAACCGGGTGTTCTTTGATTACATCTTCAAGAACGTCCCATACTTCTGGATGAATGCGCTCCACTTTACGCTTCGCTGATTTGATATTGTGCGCAAGCCCCTTGCTAACGAGCTCTTTCATAACGAAAGGCTTAAACAGTTCAAGCGCCATTTCCTTTGGCAGACCGCACTGATACATCTTCAAATGCGGACCTACAACGATAACCGAACGTCCGGAGTAGTCAACACGCTTACCAAGCAGGTTCTGACGGAAACGTCCCTGCTTACCTTTCAACATATGACTGAGAGATTTGAGAGGACGGTTACCCGGGCCTGTTACCGGACGGCCACGGCGTCCGTTATCGATCAGCGCATCCACCGCTTCCTGCAGCATGCGCTTCTCATTCTGTACGATAATATCCGGTGCGCCCAAGTCCAGAAGGCGCTTCAGACGGTTGTTCCGGTTAATTACGCGGCGATACAGATCGTTCAAATCAGACGTTGCAAAACGTCCGCCGTCCAGCTGTACCATCGGGCGAAGTTCCGGCGGAATGACCGGCAGTACATCAAGCACCATCCAATCCGGACGGTTGCCGGAGTTACGGAATGCTTCCAGCACTTCCAGACGCTTAATCACGCGGTTGCGTCGTTGTCCTTGCGCTGATTTCAATTCTTCTTTCAGGTAATCTACCTCTTTGTCGAGATCGATTTCCGCGAGCAGCCGCTTAATCGCTTCCGCACCCATGGAGGCCGTGAATGAGTTACCATACTTCTCACGATAGTTACGATACTCTTTCTCGGACAGCAGCTGTTTTTTCTCCAGGGGCGTCTCGCCCGGATCAACAACGACATAAGATGCGAAGTAGATAACTTCTTCTAAAGAGCGCGGGGACATGTCAAGCACAAGCCCCATGCGGCTCGGAATTCCTTTGAAATACCAGATGTGGGAAACAGGGGCAGCCAGTTCAATGTGCCCCATGCGCTCCCGGCGCACTTTCGCGCGGGTTACTTCAACGCCGCAACGATCGCAGACTACACCTTTGTAGCGAACACGCTTATACTTTCCACAGTGACATTCCCAGTCCTTTGTCGGCCCGAAAATTTTCTCGCAGAACAAGCCTTCTTTTTCCGGCTTTAAGGTCCGGTAGTTAATGGTTTCCGGCTTCTTGACCTCCCCGTAAGACCAGGAACGAATCTTATCCGGCGATGCGAGGCCAATCTTCATATACTCAAAATTATTCACATCTAACAAGGCGCATACCTCCCATTACTTCCCGGTTTCATCCTTTATTCTTCGGTACCGCTGATATTCAGGTGCAGCTTCTCTCCGGATGTATCGTCATCCTCATCCGTATCGCGCATCTCGATTTCCTGTTCGTCTTCGGAGAGAATTTTTACGTCCATACCTAAACTTTGCAGCTCTTTAATCAATACTTTAAAGGACTCCGGTACACCAGGTTCCGGTACATTTTCTCCTTTAACAATGGATTCGTATGTCTTCACACGACCCACAACGTCATCCGATTTGACAGTGAGGATTTCTTGGAGCGTATAAGCGGCACCGTATGCTTCGAGCGCCCATACTTCCATCTCCCCGAAACGCTGACCGCCGAACTGCGCTTTACCGCCGAGCGGTTGCTGGGTAACGAGAGAATACGGTCCTGTAGAGCGAGCATGGATTTTATCGTCAACCATGTGAGCCAGTTTAATCATATACATGACCCCGACAGTTACCGTGCGGTCAAATGGCTCTCCTGTACGTCCGTCATACAGAAGCGTCTTACCTGTGCGGCTTAATCCAGCCTCTTCCAAGGTATCAAATACATCTTCTTCGGTCGCACCGTCAAATACCGGCGTAGCAATATGAATACCAAGCGTCTTAGCGGCCATGCCAAGATGAACTTCGAGCGCCTGCCCAATGTTCATCCGAGACGGTACCCCCAGCGGATTCAGTACAACCTCTACCGGTGTGCCATCCGGTAGGAACGGCATATCCTCTTCCGGAAGGATACGGGCAATAACCCCCTTGTTACCATGTCGTCCGGCCATCTTATCTCCAACGGAGATTTTCCGTTTCTGTGCGATATATACGCGCACAAGCTGATTTACTCCCGGCGGAAGTTCATCGCCATTCTCACGGGTAAAGACTTTTACATCGACGACAATACCGGAGCCGCCGTGAGGCACGCGCAGGGATGTATCGCGCACTTCGCGCGCTTTCTCACCGAAGATGGCATGCAGCAGGCGCTCTTCCGCCGTCAGCTCTGTTACGCCCTTCGGTGTAACCTTACCTACCAGAATATCGCCGTCTTTAATTTCGGCACCGATGCGAATAATTCCGCGTTCGTCAAGATTACGCAGTGCGTCTTCCCCGACGTTCGGAATATCGCGTGTAATCTCTTCCGGTCCAAGCTTCGTATCGCGTGCTTCCGATTCATACTCTTCAATATGAATCGAAGTATAGACGTCTTCTTTTACGAGTTTCTCACTTAACAAAATGGCGTCCTCATAGTTGTAACCTTCCCAGGTCATGAACGCAACTACGACGTTGCGGCCAAGAGCCAACTCGCCCTTCTCCGTGGAAGGGCCATCTGCGATAATGTCCCCGGCTTTTACCACTTCGCCTTTTTTGATAATCGGACGCTGGTTAATGCATGTTCCCTGGTTAGAACGCTCAAACTTATGCAGTTTATATTTATCAATGTCACCCATAACCAGGCGGCCATCTACTTCTTCTTGACGTCGCACCCAAATTTCACGAGCAGTTACGCGTTCAACAACACCCGAATGGCGAACAACAGTGGCTACACCGGAGTCCTTGGCAGCTTTATGCTCCATACCTGTACCGATAAACGGAGCTTCCGGCACGAGCAGCGGTACAGCTTGACGCTGCATGTTCGCCCCCATTAGCGCGCGGTTGGCGTCGTCATTTTCCAGGAACGGAATCATTGCAGTCGCAACAGATACAACCTGCTTCGGCGATACGTCCATGTAATCGACCTTATCTCGCGGTACGGTAACGATTTCGCCTTTCCGGCGACAAATGACCATCTCATTGGCGAAACGTCCATCTTCCGTCAGCGGTGCATTGGCCTGCGCCACATTGAATACATCCTCTTCATCCGCGGTCAAATATTCAATCTCCATCGTTACACGGTTCGTTTCCGGGTCCACTTTGCGGCGCGGCGTCTCAATGAAGCCGTATTCGTTAATGCGCGCATACGAGGACAGCGAGTTAATCAGACCAATGTTTGGACCCTCTGGAGTCTCAATCGGACACATGCGCCCGTAGTGAGAATGGTGAACGTCACGTACTTCGAAGCCTGCGCGCTCACGCGTCAAACCGCCAGGTCCAAGTGCAGACAGACGGCGCTTGTGTGTAAGCTCAGCCAGCGGATTGGTCTGGTCCATAAATTGCGAGAGCTGAGAGCTTCCGAAGAACTCTTTGATCGCCGCAATAACCGGACGAATGTTAATCAATGCCTGCGGTGTAATCGCGTTCGCATCCTGGATGGACATACGCTCACGCACTACACGCTCCATCCGGGACAGACCGATACGGAACTGATTCTGCAGAAGTTCCCCTACAGAACGCAGACGACGGTTACCCAGATGGTCGATATCATCCGTTGTGCCAATACCATGCAGCAGATTAATGAAATAGTTGATAGACGCGATGATATCAGCCGGCGTAATATGCTTAACTTTTTTATCAATCATGCCGTTCGACGTAACTTTGATAACTTTTCCGTCTTCGGTCGGGGAGAAGATATTAATAGACTGCAGACGAATCTCTTCTTCCAACACGCCACCGCGAGGTCTTACGTTTACAAATCCAACGTTATCTTCAAGAAACGGCAGAATACGATCGAGCAGACGGCGGTCAATCACTTGGCCTGCTTCTGCGATAATTTCGCCCGTGTTTGTATCAATTAATGTTTCAGCTAAACGCTGATTGTATAATCTATTCTTAATATGGAGTTTCTTATTAATTTTATAGCGACCTACGTTCGCGAGGTCATATCGCTTCGGATCGAAGAAGCGAGAAATCAGCAGGCTCTTCGCATTCTCGACAGTCGGCGGCTCACCCGGACGCAGTCTTTCATAGATTTCGATAAGTGCTTTTTCAGTTGAATCCGTGTTGTCTTTCTCAAGCGTATTCTTGATATACTCGTCTTCGCCGAGCAGGTTCAAGATTTCTACATCCGTACCGAACCCTAATGCACGCAAAAGAACCGTAACCGGGATCTTCCTCGTACGGTCGATACGAACATAAATAATGTCCTTCGCGTCGGTTTCGAGTTCAAGCCATGCGCCTCGGTTTGGAATAACGGTTGCAGCATAAGCTTGCTTACCATTCTTATCTACTTTTGTGCTGAAATAAACGCTAGGAGAACGAACAAGCTGACTAACAATAACCCTCTCAGCTCCATTGATTATGAAAGTACCCGTCTCTGTCATAAGCGGGAAATCACCCATGAATACTTCCTGTTCTTTGACTTCTCCCGTTTCTTTGTTAATGAGACGAACTTTCACACGCAGCGGAGCAGCATACGTTACATCTCGTTCTTTTGATTCATCGACAGAATATTTCGGTTCACCTAAACTGTAATCAATAAATTCAAGAACAAGATTGCCTGTGAAATCTTGAATCGGCGAGATATCATGAAACATCTCGCGAAGCCCTTCTTCTAAGAACCATTCATATGACTTCTGTTGGATTTCAATCAGGTTCGGTAATTCCATTACCTCTTTGATTCTCGCGTAGCTGCGACGCTGGCGATGACGTCCACACTGAATTAGATGACCTGCCAACTTATTCACCTCTCAAACCGAGTTTTTGCACAAAAAAGAACAAAGCCTTCCTATTAGTATGTAGAGAAGACTTTATTATTAATTTGAAGAACCGGATGCTAATATTATTCCAGTATTTCCCGGATATAATATTCTCATACTTACTTCATAACCTTCCTTTCATTTCACAAAAAAAAGGTTGACATTTTATGCAGTTTCCATCCACTCGTTCGCATATACAGTGGCATTAAATAACGATATCACATGCGAAAAACAATGTCAACTCAAGATTTTATTGCCTGAAAAACGGAATATCCTTTCTTTTTTGCGACTTCCCGTACTTCAGAATACAATCCTTGCAGTTTTGCAAGCGCAGAGGGTGCTCCCTGCTTTTTTTGAATAACGACCCAAAGGCTTCCTCCCGGCATCAGATAGTGAACCGCATCTTCGAAAATGCCGTGTACCACTTGCTTCCCGGCGCGAATCGGCGGATTGGTTAGAATCACATCAAACTTCCGGTCGGAAGGTACAGCGGTAAGGCGGTCGCTTACTATCGCCTGCGCATTCTGAATTGCATTCAAGCTTATATTCCGGTTCGCAAGCGACACAGCCCGTTCATTCACATCCACCATAAGAACATTACCTGATGGGGAGAGCGTTGCCGCGGCCATTCCTATCGGACCATACCCGCAGCCCACATCGAGAACGTCCATCCCATCTTTGATTTCCATTGCCTCAATTAAAAGGACACTGCCAAAATCAATGCGATTTTTCGAAAAAACGCCGCGATCGGTAATAAAACGAAACTCTCTGCCTCGCAACTCGAACGTGAAAGTTTGCTCTTTACTGTCGGCTCCAGGTTGATTCGTATAGTAATGTTCCATCCGCGTCTCCTCATATTGGCCATGTTGGAAGTAAGAAAATAGAAGTTAAAATTTATGCAGAAAAAGGAGCATCCTTTTTCTTTCTATTCTTCTATCCTCCTGCCTCTAAAATAAAGCCCGGCGCATCGCACGCCGGGCTTATTATGAGCAGTTAAAAACTACTTAAGTTCAACAGTTGCGCCAGCTTCTTCAAGCTTAGCTTTGATTTGTTCAGCTTCTTCTTTAGCAACGCCTTCTTTAACGTTTGCAGGCGCGCCGTCAACCATAGCTTTCGCTTCTTTCAGGCCAAGACCCGTGATTTCGCGAACAACTTTGATAACGTTGATTTTGGAAGCACCAGCGTTAGCCAGAACAACTGTGAATTCAGTTTGTTCAGCTTCAGCAGCACCGCCAGCAGCGCCACCCACAACTGCTACCGGAGCAGCTGCAGTTACGCCGAATTCTTCTTCGATTGCTTTTACAAGATCGTTCAGTTCAAGAACGGACATTTCTTTGATCGCTTCAATGATTTGTTCTTTACTCATTGTAATTTTCCTCCTAACAAATAAGTAGATTAAGCCTCTTGGCCTTCTTTTTGGTCACCGACAGCTTTAACAGCAAGCGCGAAGTTGCGAATAGGTGCTTGAAGCACGCTAAGCAACATAGAGAGCAGACCTTCGCGATTCGGCAGGCTAGCGATAGCCTTCACTTCGTCAACGGAAAGGACTTTGCCTTCCATTACGCCGCCCTTAATTTCAAGAGCTTCGTTTGCTTTTGCGAAATCAGAGAGAACTTTTGCAGCAGCGATTTCATCTTCCTTACTGAATGCGATGGCTGTAGGGCCAGTCAATACCGCATCCAGATCAGTCAGACCCGCTTCAGCAGTCGCACGGCGAGTCAGTGTGTTTTTGTACACTTTGAACTCTACGCCAGCTTCGCGGCACTTCTTGCGCAGCTCAGTTACTTGTGCTACGTTCAGCCCACGGTAGTCAGTTACGACTGTGCTTTTGCTATTTTGAAGTTTCTCAACGATTTCGTTAACGATTTGAACTTTCTCTTCACGTACGGACATGTTTGCACCTCCTGTAGCATGAGACTTTTATAATGAAAAAAGCCCACGCAGACATGCGAAGGCTTCGGATACATCAATCTATATCTTCATCAGCACCTCGGAAGGAAATTAAGCCTGACCGTGTCAGGCACCTTCTGTCTACGGTAACGGCATATTCATTTATCAACAAATGCTATCTTATCAATCCTAAGAATTTATGTCAAGCCATTATTTTGTAGGAACAGCAACTTTTACGCCGGGACCCATTGTGGAGCTTACAGTGATATTCTTCATGTAAGTACCTTTTGCGGCAGCCGGTTTTGCTTTTTGCAGGGTATCGATCAGCGTGCGCAGGTTTTCTGCAAGCTTCTCGCTTTCGAAAGATACTTTACCGATCGGAGCGTGGACATTACCCGCTTTATCTGTACGGTATTCGATTTTACCTGCTTTAATTTCTTTAACCGCTTTTTCAACTTCAAATGTTACAGTACCAGTTTTCGGGTTCGGCATTAAGCCTTTCGGTCCGAGTACACGACCCAGTTTACCTACAGTACCCATCATGTCCGGCGTTGCAACAACTACGTCGAATTCAAACCAACCTTGTTGAATCTTCGCTACGTAGTCTTCGTCGCCTACATAATCTGCTCCTGCAGCTTCTGCTTCTTTCGCTTTTTCGCCTTTTGCAAATACAAGCACGCGAGAAGTTTTACCAGTACCATGCGGAAGTACAACAGCGCCGCGGATTTGTTGATCGTTCTTACGAGGGTCAACGCCCAGGCGGAATGCTACTTCTACAGTTTCATCAAATTTAGCTTTCGAAGCTTTTTTAACGAGTTCAAGAGCTTCGTCGATTTCATAAGCAACGTTGCGGTCAATCAGTTTTGCAGCTTCTAAGTAATTCTTACCCTTTTTCGCCACTTTAATTTCCTCCTTAATTGTGGTTTTAACGGTTGTGCCTCCCACGAAACAGGGCTGCGCGTCGACGGATACACTCCGTACTTACACAACCCTGCGGCAGAAACATGTTTGGTTAGCCAGCCAATTAATTAGTCAACGATTGTGATGCCCATGCTGCGGGCAGTACCTTCAACCATGCGCATAGCAGCTTCTACATCTGCCGCGTTCAGGTCAGGCATTTTGGTTTCAGCGATTTCACGAACTTTGTCGCGTTTCACAGTCGCAACTTTTGTTTTATTCGGTACAGCGGAACCGGATTCGATTCCTGCAGCTTTTTTCAGCAGAACTGCAGCCGGCGGAGTTTTTGTGATGAATGTGAACGAACGATCTTCGAACACGGTAATCTCAACCGGAATAATCAGACCTGCTTGTTCTTGTGTACGAGCATTGAATTCTTTACAGAATCCCATAATATTCACACCAGCTTGACCGAGAGCCGGACCAACCGGCGGTGCCGGGTTCGCTTTACCTGCGGGGATTTGAAGTTTAACGACTTTCATAACTTTTTTAGCCATGTGGTACACCTCCTAGAAACAATAGCTCTATAACTTAGCCACTTGAGCAAAGTCCAACTCAACCGGCGTTTCGCGTCCAAACATATCAACCAATACTTTGACTTTGCGCTTGTCCAGTTGAATCTCTTCAACCAAACCAACCATGTTGGCGAACGGACCTTCTTTAACCTTCACCATTTCTTTCAGCTCAAAGTCGACACGGTGCACAGATTCTTCCATGCCCATCTGCTTCATAATCGAAGTCACTTCTTCAGGAAGTAAAGGAGTCGGTTTCGAACCCGCACCTGCAGAGCCAACGAACCCGGTCACACCCGGCGTATTACGTACCACATACCAGGAATCGTCGGTCATTACCATCTCGACGAGCACGTACCCCGGAAAAACCTTTTTCGTTACGACTTTTTTCTTACCGTCGCGTTCTTCGGTTTCCTCTTCGGTAGGAATCAGCACGCGGAAGATTTTATCTTCCATTCCCATTGACTCGACGCGCTTTTCCAGATTTGTTTTCACCTTATTCTCGTATCCTGAATAAGTGTGAACTACATACCAGTGTTTTTCCATGATTCGAGGACAAACAGGTGTCCTTACCCCCCCATCATTATTTCCCGGTCTTCAATATAAATTCGAGAAGTTGAGAAATACCTAAGTCGATTACTAAGAAGAAGATTGCGATGAGCGTCACCGTTACCAGCACGACCGTCGTGTAAGAAACCAGTTCTTTACGGGTCGGCCATGTCACTTTCTTCAGTTCGGTCCAGGCTTCCTTCAAAAAGGCCGGTCCGCGTTTGAGTTTATCAACAAAACTCATAACGCACCCCCAATAAAATCGAACTCTTACAATACATTAGCGAGTTTCACGATGAAGAGTATGATCATTGCAGAATTTGCAGTATTTCTTCATCTCGATGCGTTCCGTTTGCTTACGTTTGTTTTTCGTTGTGGTATAGTTGCGTTGTTTGCACTCGGTGCACGCTAACGTTACAGTTACCCGCATGATGTTACACCTCCCACATTATTAGCCGTTATCGGCTTTTCATAGTTAATTTTGCATCAAGTAAAACCGTGTTTGCACACGGCTACCTCAAATACTTTATCACAGTGGAAAATAGGTGTCAAACAAAAATTTTGACATCTACTTCTACATCTTAAATCGCGCCACCAAGCTTTCCATCTGATCAGATAGACGAGCCATATTAGCCGCATCATTTGACAACTGCTGTGCGGCCGCTGCCTGCTGCTCGCTGACCGCCGCCACTTCCTCAGAGCCTGCGGACGCTTCTTCCGTAATCGCTGAGACGCGCTCCATCTGTTCCAACACTTTGCGGGCATTCTCTTCCGCCACTTTAATAGATGAAGTAATATACGCGCTCCTCTCACCCACAAGCTTAATATGCTCATGAATTTTACCAAACGAATCACCGGTGTGGTGCACCATTTCCCGTCCTTCGATAATCACGTCGTGTCCGCGCAGAATCGAATCAATTGCTTCGTGCGTCTCCCGCTTGTTCTCCTGCACAATCCGTGAAATATTGCCTGCCGCTTTATCCGTCGCTTCCGCAAGCTTGCGGACTTCATCCGCCACGATCGCAAAGCCTCGGCCCGCTTCACCGGCACGTGCCGCTTCGATGCTGGCGTTCAGCGCGAGCAGGTTCGTCTGTGAAGCAATCCCGGTTATCAGACTAACAATCTGCCCGATTTCTTCAGAACGTTCACCAAGCTTCTGTACGACTTCGGACGCACTGTCTACCATTCGTTGAATCTCTTCCATTTTATCCATGGCCGCCTGCACTGCCTTCTCGCCTTCTTCCGTCAATTCGTTGGTCGCGATAAACGTTCGGTTCATTTCATCGGCATAAACGGAGATTTGCTGCAGACTTTCATTGACGAGCGCAACCTCCATGTTTGCCGATTGAATAGAGTGGGCAATATCTCCGGCGCCTTCCGCCAGATCGTTAATCGTCACCGCTACCTGCTCCGCAGAGTGTGTTGTCTCCTGGCTGGCCAATGTAAGAACTTCTGAAGATTTTCGCATTTTTTGGGAAGCTTCCTTGATTTCAAGCAATAGCATATGAACACTTTCAACCATCTGGTTAAAGTTACGGCTAAGCACTCCTACTTCATCATTGCTGCGGTTTGGCGTTTTCACCGTTAAGTCGCCCGCTGCAATCATGGCCGTCAACTCGCTCAGATGGCGAATCGGACGCACGAAACGCGAGGAAAATACAATAAGAATAATAACCGCAAACACAAGGACGACGCTGGCGGTCACGAATGATAATTTCGCCAGATAATCTAGTTGACTGGATGCTTCCTTGACCGGAGCCGTAATGGCAACTACCCAGCCTGTGGTCGATACCTGTGAAAAGAACGCATATTTATCCACGCCTTTATAGGTATATCTTTTGTATCCAGTCTTACCAACAAACGCCTGCTCAATACCTTCCTTGAGTGATGGAATGTTCAACTTGAGAACATTAAGTTTTAGAATTTCCTCTTGCTGCGGATAGCTGATAACCAGGCCGTCCCGCTGCACCATATACGCATACCCGGTCTCTCCGATCTTTTGACTGACGACAATCTCGTTCATCGTGGTAAGCGGAACGGTCGCGCCTAACATACCGCTGAGTTGATTTTGTTGATTATAAATCGGACTTGCGATAACCACCACCAATTTACCGGAAGCCCGCGAGATAAGGGGGTCGGAAATGGCATAGAAATCTCCACCGGTCACCCGCTTAAAGTATGGACGGTTACCTACATCCACCTTTTGACC
>Ga0310821_100428_pt1 | contig 21245 bp, 23 predicted proteins | sample P4_ome_FD_201300 | JGI IMG/M metagenome (GOLD analysis project Ga0310821, IMG submission 201300) | Sorghum-adapted microbial communities from Joint BioEnergy Institute, Emeryville, California, United States - P4_Day56_Rep1 | ecosystem: Engineered > Bioreactor > SSF (Solid state fermentation) >...
GGGATCGCCCGCAACCCGGTCACCGACCTGACCTACCGCGCCGTCGTCGGCGTCGTCGGCGTCGCGATCGTGATCTTCGGCATCATCGCGCTGCCCGCCCCCGGCCCCGGTTGGGCGATCATCTTCCTCGGTCTCGGCGTCCTCGCCGCCGAGTTCGAGGGCGCGCGGCGGTTCCTGGTCTGGGTTCGGGCGAAGTACCAGGCGTGGGCCGACTGGCTCGCGCGCCAGCGGCGGGTCGTCCAGCTGCTCGTGCTGACCGGCATCCTGCTCCTCGTCGCCGTCTGCGCCTGGTTCGTGGGCGCGTTCGCGCTGGTCGGCGCGTTCCTGCACCTCGAGTGGAGCTGGCTGAGCTCGCCGGTCTCCACCTACTTCGGCCTCTAGGCCCGTGATGATCATCACGCGGCTGGTCTTCGCCCGCCGCCGGCCAGGTCAGGGGCCTGCCGGGGTGTGCAGGGGAGAGGGCGGGGTGGTTGCTCGCGGCCGACGGGGGCCATGTAAAGTGCTTCCCAGCAAGGGCGATTAGCTCAGGGGGAGAGCGCTTCGTTCACACCGAAGAGGTCACTGGTTCGATCCCAGTATCGCCCACCAGCCGAAGGCCCTGGTCAGGCTCCGAAACGGAGTTATGAGACCAGGGCCTTCGTCGTTCCCGGGAGCGCTCCCGGAGCATTTTCGGAGCATCCCCTCTCAGCTCGGAGCGTCGTCCTCCGGGTCGTCGAGCGCGCGGAGGATGCGGTCGCCGTTGTCGGTCCGGCGCGTGTAGAGGTCGAGCGTCGTGGTGGCCCGCTCGTGCCCCATGACCCGCTGCACCATGTTGGGCGGGACGCCGTCGTCGACCAGCCAGGTCGCGTAGGAGTGCCGGAGGTCGTGGAACCGGAGTCCGCCCGCCTGATGGCGCGCAACGTGCCGGACCGCCGCCGCCTCGGTGTCGAAGTTCTCCGAGTGCTTGATCTCCTCCTCATCCACCCAGGTCGCGCGGAACCGGTCGCCGTCAGCCGCGACATCCCCGAGCAGTCCGGCACGGACGAGCGAGGGGCGCCAGATCCGCGAACGGAACAACGTCCGCCGGAGAGGTGCGCCCACCTCGTTGGCGAACACCGGGCCGCTCGGCGGCGACGGCCAGCGATCGAGGTGCTCCCGGATGATCGGCACGAGCCAGCTGGGCAGCGGGACGGTGCGACGGCCGGCCTTCGACTTCGGGAACGGCTTGAACTCCGTGCGTCCGCCGACCTCCACCACCGTCCGCATGACCGAGAGCCGCGCCCGGTCGAGGTCGAGGGCATCGAGCCGCAGCCCTGCAGCCTCACCCCAGCGGAGCCCGGCGCCCGCCGCCGTCGCGATGATTGCTCGATGCCGAGGCGGGGCAGCCGGCAGCAGGAGCGTTCGGAGATCGTGCCTGCTGATGATCCGCTCGTCGGTGTCCCGTCGGCGAGCCCTCGGCGCCCGCACGTCGTCGGCCGGGTTGAACGGGATGAGCCGGTTGCGGACGGCTGAGCGGAGCACGCCCGAGGTGAGCCGTAGCGCCTCGACGACGGTCGCCCGCGAGCGGCGGCGTCCCAGCTCCGTCACCCACGCCTGCACCGCGAGGTGGTCGATCTTGGCGAGCTGGTGTGCTCCCCACTGCGGCAGCACGTGAGTCCGCATAATCGAGGTGTCGCGGGCGACCGTGGTGATCTCGGTGTTCCACGTCGCCATCCACTGCGCGGCGTGGTCGGCGAAGAGGACCCGGCCCGCGTTCGGGGCCACGTAGGCGCCCCGCGACTTGGCGGACTCGATCTCAGTGACGAACTTCGAGGCCTCCTTCTTCGTGCGGAACGTCTTGGACCGTTGCTTGCCGGAGGGATCGCGGAAGTACGCGCGGTACCGGCCCTCGGGCGTCTTGTCGATGAAGCCCATCAGGCCACCTCACGGGCGTCGCGGGCCCGGCCCTGTCCAAGCGCTACGGCGTGGCCCGAATGACGGTGCAGCAGGCCATCCGCGTCCTGCGGGACGAGGGACTGATCGTCTCGCGGCAGGGAAGCGGTGTCTTCGTGCGCGAGCGCACCGAGAAGCCCGTCGGGCTTCGGCCGCACATCGAGCGTGCCTTCGAGGCGCAGAAGGTCACCGTGGACTTCGCCGGCTTCTCGGGCGAGACCCTGCACGGCGCTCTGTCCGAGCCCTTGGACAAGGTTCGCGCCGGTCGCGTTCGCCCGGAGATGATCGGTATCCGCATCCTGGTGCCGGATCCCGCGATGCCGTGGACGCTGCCCGCGACCGTCGACGGGCTCGTCGACAGCCCGGCGTTCCGACGTCGTGCCACCGGCATCATGCAGCGCCACACCGAGGCGATCGTCGAAGCCGTGCAGGAGCTGGGCGATCTCGGGCTGGTAGCCGAGGCGAGTGCCGAGGTGCGGGTGGCTCCCGCAGTTCCGATGTTCAAGCTGTACGTGATCAACTCAGCCGAGGTCTTCTTCGGGTACTACCCCGTCCAGGAACACACGGTGAAGCTGGACGACGAGCAGGTCGCGATGTGGGACCTGATGGGCAAGGACGCCACCCTCTTCCATCACAGCGCAGACGGAGACCCGGACTCGATGTCCTCGCAGTACGTCGCCCAGTCGACCAGGTGGTTCGACAGCGTATGGGCCAACGTCGCCCGCCCCTTCTCCCAGTGAGGCTCGCTCAGCTCCTCGAGGAGCGACGACACGTCCTGCTCGACTTCGACGGCCCGATCTGCGCCGTCTTCGGCAAGCGGGGGAGTCGGCATGCTGCCGACACGGTGCGTCGTGCGCTCGGGGGGGGGGCGGCGGAGTGGCGTCGCATGGGCGACCACACCGCGAGCTACTCCGAGGACCCGTTCGACGTGTTGCGGTACGCCTGGGCGCGACTCGAGCCCGAGCAGGCCGAGGCAGCCGAACGAGCCCTCGCCGCCTGTGAGGTCGATGCGGTAGGCGTTGCGCCGCCCACTCCCGGTGCGGTCGACGCGATTGCCGCGCTGCACGCCAGCGACCACACGATCACGATCGTCAGCAACAACTCCGAGGCGGCGATCCGCGCGTTCGTCGAGGGCCACGACCTTGCCGGGCACGTGGACGGGGTGGTCGGCCGCACGCGGGCGCGAGCCGAGGATTTGAAGCCGGATCCGTTCCTGTTGCATCGCGCCCTGGACGAGCGGGCGGCGAAGCCGTCGGAGGCGGTGCTCGTCGGAGATTCGATCACGGATATCCAGGCAGCGCGAGGAGCTGGAGTTGCCGTCATCGCCTACGCGAACAAGCCGGGCAAGGACCGAGCACTCGGCTCGTTCGAACCCGATGCCTTGATCACGTCCATGGATGAACTTGTCCGCGAAGCCTGACCTTGTTCAAGATCAGACGTGAACGCACACCTAGGCATCGTGATCCTTAAGGTGAATCGCGGCGACCTGAGTCGCAAGCCTGGCTCACAGCGTCGTCGGATCGTGCCGCAGCGGCGCGTTCATGGCGGGGCAATGCGCCCTCGACGTGCTCAGCGTGGACTGGGCTCCCACGGTCTGCTCGCAGTAGATGTCGTCACCAAACGGCCCCAGGAGTCACTGGAATATCTCGGAGTACCGTAGCGTCATACCCCCCGGGGTACGCGTGAGGCGGCCCGGCAGAGGAGATGTGCCATGGATGTGAACGCCGCGAAGCTGACCGACGTGGTGGCTCGGCTCAAGCGGGTGCAGGGACAGCTCGGCGGGATCATCCGCATGATCGAGGAGGGTCGTGATTGTGCGGATGTGGTCACCCAGCTGGCGGCTGCCTCGCGCGCGTTGGACAAGGCCGGGTTCAAGATCATCTCTACCGGTTTGCGCCAGTGCATCGCCGAGGACAAGGACGGCTCGCAGCGAGTGAACGAGGCCGAGCTCGAGCGCCTGTTCCTGTCGCTGGCCTGATCAGGAAGCGCGGGTCGGAGGCAGGTCAGCGTGTTATTCGCGCCGCGTCGTGTTTGCCGCATACCCCCGGGGGTACACGGGTATCGCGTTTTGCGAGGAGAGGAGCAGGAGATGCAGGTGAAGGAGATCGACATGGACGGGTTCGCCGCGGCCCGTGACGGGGTCGAGGTGTTGGACGTGCGGTCCCCGGAGGAGTTCGCGGCCGGACATGTGCCCGGCGCGGTGAATCTGCCGCTGTCGGAGGTGGGTGCCGTGGCGGGGCGCTACGTGGGGCAGCGGGTGTTCGTGATCTGTCAGTCCGGAGGGCGGAGCGCGGCCGCGGCCCAGGTCCTGACTGCCGCCGGGGTGGACGCCACCTCCGTCGCGGGCGGTACCGCGGGCTGGCTGCAGACCGGGCGCCGCGTCGACACCGGTTTGTAAGCGTCAACCCGTGGGAGACCCCAGAGTTCCTGCAGATCGACAGCCGAAGGAAACGAGCATGAAGGGAGCTGTGCCGTGGACGTCGCTCGCACCATTACCCTCAGCGAGCCCTACGCCGAGGTCGTGCCGCGGGTCCGTGAGGCCCTGGCCGGTCAAGGCTTCGGGGTGCTGACCGAGATCGACATGACCGCGACGATGAAGCAGAAGCGCGGCGCGGACATCGAGGACTTCGTCATCCTGGGCGCCTGCAATCCCGAGCTCGCCGAGCGGGCCCTGAACATCGATCGCCGGGTCGGGGTCTTGTTGCCGTGCAACGTCGCCGTCCGGGCGACCACCGACGGCACCGGCACGATGGTGCAGCTGATGAACCCGCAGCTCCTCGCGGCGGTGACCGACAATCCCGATCTCGCCCCGGTTGCCGACGAGGCCGACCGGCGGATGAGTGCAGTCCTGGACACCCTGCAGTAGGCACAGGCACAGCGGACCGGCCCGCGCGACCGCCGGCCCGCGGCCGCTACACACCGATCTATACGAGCGATATACCCTACGGGGTAGGGAAGCGAGTGACGTATGGGTGCGACACCCGACACCGCGCACAAGGGCCTCGGACAGTTCCGGGTCGAGACGATCGAGACGACCAGCCTCGGAGACCGCAGCTACCTCATCCACGACGGCGAGACCGCCGTGGTGGTCGACCCGCAGCGCGACATCGACCGGATCACCGTGCTGCTGGACGAGCGTGAGCTGCAGCTGTCACACGTGGTGGAAACCCACGTGCACAACGACTACGTCTCCGGCGGCCTCGAGCTGGCCCGCACCACCGGTGCCACATACGTGCTCGCGGCCGGTGACGACCTGGCCTTCGAGTACCAGCCGGTCACCGACGGCGACGTGCTCGAGGCCGGTCAGATGCGCCTGGAGGTGCTGCACACCCCCGGGCACACCCACCACCACGTCAGCTACGTCCTGCAGGACGGCGACGGGCGGGTCCACGGCGTGTTCACCGGTGGGTCGATGCTCTACGGCGCGACGGGCCGCACCGACCTGGTGCGCCCGGAGGACACCGAGCAGCTCACCCACGCCCAGTACCACTCGGTGCGCCGACTGGCCGCCGAGCTGCCCGCCGCCACCCCGGTCTACCCGACCCACGGGTTCGGCAGCTTCTGCTCGGCCACCCCGACCAGCGGCGACGCCTCCACCGTCGGGGCGCAGGCCGAGGTCAACCCGGCGCTGACCCTGGCCGAGCAGGACTACGTCGAGACCCTGATCGCCGGGCTCGCCGCGTTCCCCGCCTACTACGCCCACATGGGCCCGCTCAACCGACAGGACCCCGGTCCGGTCGACCTGTCGCTGCCCGAGCCGGTCGACCCGGCCGAGCTGCGGCGGCGGATCGAGGCCGGGGAGTGGGTGGTCGACCTGCGTGAGCGCACCGCGTTCGCCGCCGGGCACCTGGCCGGCTCCCTCGGGTTCGAACTGTCCACGAACTTCCTGACCTACCTGGGCTGGCTCTACCCGTGGGGGGCCCCGCTGACGCTGATCGGGGAGTCGGCCGAGCAGGTCGCGCAGGCCCGCCGCGAGCTCGTCCGGATCGGCATCGACCGGCTCGCCGGCATGGCCTACGGCGAGATCGACGAGCTCGCCGACGGACAGCCGCTGCGCTCCTACCCAGTCAGCGACTTCGCCGGGCTCGCCGCCGCGCTGGCCGAGCGGCCGGGAGCGTTCACCGTGCTCGACGCCCGTCGTGACGACGAGCGCGCGGGCGGCGGGGTCCGCGGCTCGATCCACATCCCGATCCACGAGCTCGCCGAACGCGTCGACGAGGTCCCCGACGGCAAGGTGTGGGTCTACTGCGGCTCGGGCTACCGCGCCTCGATCGCCGCGTCGATCCTCGACCGGCCCGGCCGCGACCTCGTGCTGGTCAACGACAGCTACGACCACGCCGCCGACGCCGGACTGCACACCGAGCAGCCCGAACCCGCCCGCACCTGACCCTCAGCCTAAACGGGCTCCCAGACCGACCGTGCCCGCGCAGGGCCGACCGGTCCTGCGCGGGCGCGGTCTCTCACCTCCACCAGCTAAGGAACCATGAGTACGCACACCATTCCCAACGGCGCCGACCGCTCGGCGTCGGACCACCTCGCTCCGGCCGACACCGCGCCCGTACAGACGGTCGACCCGCAGACCCTGCAGGCGTGGATGAACGCCTCCGAGCAGCTGACCGTGATCGACGTCCGTAGCCCCGCCGAGTTCGAGACCGTGCGCATCCACGGCTCCTACAACGTGCCGCTGCCTCTGCTCGGGAAGCACGCCGCCCAGGTCGCCGAGCGCGTCGGCCACCGCACCGTGCTGGTCTGCCAGTCCGGGGTCCGGGCCACCGACGCCCAGCGCCGCCTGGCCGCGGTCGGCATGGGCGACCTGCACGTCCTCGACGGTGGCGTCCCGGCCTTCGACCGCGCCGGCGGGCCCGTGGTGCGCGGCCGGGCCCGCTGGGCGCTGGAACGGCAGGTCCGCCTGGTCGCCGGCAGCCTCGTCACCGCCGGCGTGCTGGGCAGCCTGTGGAAGCGACCCGCGATCGCGCTCGCTGGCGCGATCGGTGCCGGGCTGACCGTTTCCGCGCTCACCGACACCTGCGCCCTGGGACGACTGCTGTCCGCGCTGCCCTACAACCGTGCCGGCAAGCCCGTCGACCCCGCGCGCACGCTCGACGGGCTCACCCGCGCTGGGAGGTGACGACCTCGTGATCGCCGCACTCGGCCTCGGTGTGCTCATCGGGATCCTGCTCGGACTACTCGGCGGCGGCGGGTCGATCCTCGCCGTGCCCGCCCTGGTCTACGGCGTCGGCGTGCCGATCGCGGCTGCGATCCCGATGTCGCTGGTCGTCGTCGGGGTTTCCTCGGCCGCGGCGCTGATCCCACGGCTGCGGGGCGGGCAGATCCGCTGGCGCATCGCCGGGATCTTCGGCGCCACTGGGGCCGGTGCGGCCTTCGCCGGCGCCGCGGTCAACCGGCTCCTCGACCCCCGCCTGGTGCTTGCCGGATTCGCCCTGCTGATGGTCGTCGCCGGGATCCGGATGCTCACCGGCACCGACACCGTCGGCGGGGACTGCGCCCTGCCCGAGGGTGGGGTGAACTGGCGCGGCTGCCTGCCCAAGTCCATCGCCGCCGGACTGGCCGTCGGGTTCCTCACCGGCCTGTTCGGTGTCGGCGGCGGCTTCCTGATCATCCCCGCCTTCGTCCTGCTCCTCGGCCTACCCATGGGCTCGGCGGTGGCCACCTCGCTGGCCGTCATCGTGATCAACTCCGCCGCCGGGTTCGTCGCCCACCTCGGCGAGGCTCACCTCGACCTCGGCCTCACCCTCGCCTTCACCGGCGCCGCAATCATCGGCTCGCTGCTCGCCGGCCGCCTCGCACGTCGAGTCCCGACCGAGAAACTGCAGCGCTGGTTCGCCTACCTCGTCTTCGCCGTCGCCGCGTTCGTCCTCATCCAGGTCGCCGTCGGAGGACCTGGGTGATGCGCTCGCAGTCCCCCGGCGCGCCGGGCCCTCGGCCCCTTCTCGGACAGCCGCTTCGCAGCACAACCTCCGTCGGAAGGAGTGACAGCTGATGATGAATTCGGCAGGCATGGGCCTGTTCTGGCTCTGGCCACTACTGGTGGTCGTGGGCGTGGTGTTGCTCGGCTACGTGATCGTTCGCGTTCGGGCGGGGGCGCGGACCGAGGGCGGTGACACGGCTCGCCGCCTGCTCGACGAACGGTTCGCCCGCGGCGAGATCGACGAGCAGGAGTACCACCGCCGGCGCTCGGCGTTGGAGGACCGATCGCGATGACCCCGCGTCCCATCAGCCGCCGGCGCGCACTGGTGCTCGGCGGAGCCGGTGTCGCGGCCCTGGCCGCCGGCACCGCCGGCTGGATCTCCACCGCCGGCTCTCCGTCGCCCACTGGCGGCTCCGCCCTTGATCCCGGTGCCGCGGGCGAACCTCTCACCCGACTACCAGAGGTGACCGCGCGCAACGGCCGCCTGCAGGTGGAGCTGGTCGCCGCGGCCGGGGTCCGGCTAGCGGGCCGGGACACCGGCGCGCTGGGGTTCAACGGCTCCTCACCGGGCCCGACCCTGCGCCTGCGACCCGGGGACGAGCTGGCCGTGCGGCTGACCAACCGGCTCGACCAGCCCACCAACCTGCACACCCACGGCCTGCGGGTCTCCCCGCAGGGCAACGCCGACAACCCGTTCCTGCGGATCGACCCGGGCGCCTCGTTCGATCACCGGATCGTCGTGCCGGCCGACCACCCGCCGGGGACGCACTGGTACCACCCGCACCACCACGGCACCGTGGCTGATCAGCTCTTCGGCGGGCTGGCCGGCGCCCTGCTCGTCGACGGCGGCCCGAGCCTGCCCGTCGACGACGACCGGGTCCTGCTCGTCACCGACACCACCCTCGCCACCGACGGCACCGTCGCCGCCGCCGGCCCCGCCGAACGCATGCGCGGTCGGGAGGGGCAGCTCGTGCTGGTCAACGGCCAATACCAGCCGGTTGTGCCGGCCGCACCCGGTCGGGCCCAGCGCTGGCGGCTGATCAACGGATGCACCTCCCGGGTGCTCGCCCTCCGCCTCGAGGGCCACACCCTGCAGCAGATCGCCCACGACGGCACGTTCCTGCCCGCCCCGACCCCCCGCCAGCAGCTCCTACTCGCGCCCGGCAACCGTGCCGACGTCGTCGTGCAACCCGACCGGGCCGGGCGCTTCACCCTGCTCACCGACCCCTACGACCGCGGCGCCGCCATGGGCGGAATGACCGGGCCGCCACCCTCGGCGACCGGGCCCGTCACCCTGGTGACCCTCGTCGTCGACGGTCCCGCGGCGGTGCCCCCCGCGCTGCCAGCTACGTTACCCGCCGAACCCCCGCCCGCCGCCGCGACCGCCACCCGCACCACGAGCTTCCAGATGGGCATGGCCGGGATGCGCGGCGGCACCGGGGACGATTCCCTGCCGATGAGCTTCACCGTCGACGGCCGCTCCTACGACGCCGAGCGCGACGACCAGATCGTCGCCGCCGGCACCGTGGAGGACTGGACGGTGACCAACACCGGCCCGCTCGCCCACCCGTTCCACCTGCACGTCTGGCCCTTCACCGTCGTCGCCGCCAGCGACGGAAGGCCCATGAGCGGCGTGCCGCAGGACGTTGTCCTCGTGCCACCGGGCGGCTGGGTGCGGCTCCGCATCCCGTTCACCACCCACACCGGCCGCACCGTCTACCACTGCCACATCCTCGACCACGAGGACGCCGGCATGATGGCCACGGTCGTCGTGCGGTGAGCTGAACTCTCCCGACCAGTCGGGAAAGCACACCGGCCCCTTGATCTGGTGCAGAAAAGAGCGGTCAGCGGGAGACGCCGTAACGGGCGGCGACCTCGACGAGCGGTGCTCCGGCAGACAGGATCCATCACGGCGTGATAGCGCTGCTCCACGACGCTCAACTCCACGCCCATCAGCCCCAGCCCCTCCACACGACGACGAGTCGCATCGAGCAGATGCGAGGGCGGGAGCGTCACCCATGAACTGAAGCCGGCGTGCCACCGATCAAGCGGAGCCCGACATGGACGCCCTGGGTTGTCCAGTCTCAGTAGCTGTTTGACAGTCCTGTCTCAGGACATGGTTGACACTCGGCCTAGGAAACATGGGTCGTGCGGGGTCGGTGGGCCTTGATGCTGCGGACCGGCTGGTTGGTGGTCCGGGAGACGACGCGTTGGTCGCCGTCGGGCAGCTCGATGGTCAGGGTGTGCTCGGCGACGTGGACGGTGACCACGTGGTGGCGGTGCAGGCGGCCGAGCGCGACGACCTGTCCGGTGACCATGATCGTGCCGCTGTTGGAGGTCCGGCGTTGGACGGTGACCGGTTCGACGTTCGGGCGCGGTGGTGGCCCGGCGGGGCGGGTGCCGCGCAGCCGCAGAACCTTCTCCCAGGTCATGGGGTTGGGGTGAGCTTGGCCCCCAGCGCCGGACACTGACGGTGTGGGGTCAGTGGTCTTGGTCAGGCGGGGTGCGGGCTGCTTCGAAGTCCGCTGGGGAGAGCATTCCGATGCTGGAATGTCGCCGTAGCGGGTTATACCAGCACTCTATCCATTCGAAGATCGCGGTGGCAAGCTCGGCGCGGGTTTCCCAGGTCTTCGAGTCGAGAAGCTCGAGTTGCATGGTTCCCCAGAACGACTCGACGAGGGAATTATCGTAACAGTCGCCGATCGATCCCATGGATGGGACGAGTCCGGCGTCGACGAGTCGGCGACCGAAGGCCCATGAGGTGAATTGAGAACCGTGGTCGGAATGCAGGATGGTGGACCGTCTCTCGGGTTGCCGGCGGAGGATGGCCATGCCGAGGGCGTCGACGACGAGTTCAGTACGCATGTTGTCGTCGATGGACCAGCCGACAATTTTCCGGGAGAAGACGTCGATAACCGCCGCGCAGTAGATCTTCCCCTCTCGGGTGGGGTGTTCGGTAATGTCGGTACACCAGATCTCGTCCGGTCCGTCGACGACGAAGTCGCGATCGACCAGGTCGTCGAAGGGGTCGGCCTGCGGGTCCCGCACGGTACAGCCGCGGTTGCGGCGCCGGTAGAGGCCCTGGATCCCGGCCTCGCGCATGAGCCGGGCCACCCGTTTATGGTTGACCGCCATGCCGAGTCCGAGGGTGAGCTCGGCGTGTACCCGTGGCCAGCCATAGGTGCGGCGGGACTTGGCGTGGATCTTCTCGATGTGTTTCACGAGGAGCTCGTTCTCCTGGGCTCGAAGTGATTTCACTCCGGAGCGCCATTCGTAGTATCCCTGGCGGCGCACGCCAAGGACCCGGCAAGCCACCGCGACGTCGAATCCGTCGTCGGCGAGTTCACGGACCAGCGGGAAGACTACTTTGGGAGGACGTTCTCGCGAGCGAAGTAGGCGGCGGCACGCTTGAGGATTTCGTTCTCCACCTCGAGCCGGCGGGCCTTCTTGCGCAGCTCGGTGAGCTCACGCTTCTCATCAGATGTCAGGCGCCCGGAATTCGCTCCGCCCTCGTCGGCGTCGGCCTGGGACAGCCAGTTCCGTAGGCACGACTCGGAGATCGACAGGTCCTTCGCGACCTCGCCGACCGGCTTGACCTTCGAGCGGGCGAGGTCGATGGCGCGCTGCCGGAACTCCGGCGGGTGAGGAGCAGGCACGAACGACATCCTTCCCGGCGGACGGCGTCCGCCTCAGGAGAGGTGTCCGGCGTCAGGGGCCAAGCTCAGGGGCGGGTGCGTAGCAGCTGTCGGGTGTCGGGGTCGAAGAACGCGAGCATGGTGGGGTCGATCCGGATCGTGAGGCGGCGTCCGGCGAGGATCTCCGCGGCCAGAACGAGGTCTTGGCCGAGGGAGACGCAGCCGTTGCGTCCGACGGTGCGGTCGACCTCGAGCGCGGCCCCGTCCGGTTCGACCGGCGGCAGCGGGGAGGGCCCGGCAGCGCGTCCTCCGGTGGCGGCGAGGTCGGCGAGGTCGGTGCTGGACAGGTGCGAGCGCAGCGTCTTGATCCGGGCGCCGGCGATGAGCAGGTGGATCAGGTCGTGGTCGGCCCAGAAGGTGACCGTGACTCCGGCGCGGGCGGGGCCGAGCCAGAACTGTTTGCCCATCACCCCGAGGTTCCCGCTGGGCGGGACGACCCGGTCGAACTCCACCGGTCCTCCCGTCCACGGCTCCGAGACCGGCTCGGGCGACTCGGCGGCGGGCTCGGTGCCGGTCGCAGCCTGCGGCGGCGGTGCCGCTGGCGGGATGGGTGTGCTGGTCAGCGTGGGTGGCAGACGCAGCGGCAGCAGGTCTTCCCCGGCGCGGGCCTCGGGGGCCTGGGAGGGGCCGAACCGGTCGGCGGGGCAGGCCATGGCGATGCCCTGGTGCGGGCGCGCGCAGTTGTACTCGGCGATCCAGGAGTCCAGCGCGGCCTGGGCGGCGAGCAGCGACGGGAAGGGCGGATGGTCGTTGAGCAGCTCGCGGCGCAGGGTCTGGTGGAAGCGTTCGACCTTGCCGGTCGTGGTCGGTGAGGCGGGCTGGGTCAGCCGGTGGGTGATGGCGTTGTCGCGGCAGATCCGGTCGAACAGCACCTCGCCGCCGCCGCGGCCGAAGCGGGCGGTGAACTGTTTGCCGTTGTCGGTGAGGACCTCGGCGGGGATGCCGTAGCGGTGCAGGGCCTCGGCGAAGGCCAGACAGACCGCCCGCCCGGTCGCGCGGGCGACGACGGTGGCGATCACGGCGAAGCGGGAGTGGTCGTCGACCCCGGTGACGATCTTCGCCTCGACCGTGCGGCCGTGCTCGTCGAGCACGGGGATACCGCCGACGATGTCGAGCTGCCACAACGCCATCGGTGCCTCACGCTCCCACCGCAGGTAGGACTCCCGCGGGCGGCGGCGCGCACGGCCATCGACCATGCCGTGGCGGCGCAGGACCCGATGCACCGTGGCCCGTGAGGGCACCGGCGCCACACCCGCGCGGGCGAGCTCGTGGGCGATCCGACGGGCGCCCCAGCGAGGGTGCTCGCGGCGCATCTCGCAGATCACCCGCTCCACCTCCGCCCCGGTCTGCCGCGGGCTGGTGTCGGGGCGCCGCGACTGGTCCACCAGCCCGGCCAGGCCGTCAGAGCGGTAGCGGCGCAGCCAGTTCTGCACGCTCTGCCGTGAGACTCCGAACTGCGCGGCCACGACACCGGCGGTCTCACCGGCCAGCACCGCGAGCACGGCGCGGTAGCGCTGCTCGACCACGGACATATCCACCAGGGCCAATCCCGGCCTCCTGCGCACCCGTCGTTGACGAGCACCCAAGCAGGCCGATCACGGCCGGGTGTCCAACATGTCCTGCAACCACACTGTCAAGCATGTCCCGCGACTCGACAATGGACGCCCTGGGTCAGGGGTTCAGACTTTCTCTACCTGTTCAAGGCGGCGGCTCCGCCGCCGCGCCGCTTCCCGCCGGCCGGGGCGTGCGGCCTCCGGCCGGTCCCCGTCCGGCGCGCGGCAGACGGCTGGGGCGGTGATCTCGGGAGTACGTCCTGCTGCCACGCTGATCCGCACGCGATGGGCTCGGTGGCTATGGAGGCTGCATGATCGACTGGGGGAACGTTCCGAGCTGGATCTCGGCCGGAATCGCGGTCCTTGCGCTGATCAGCGCGGGGTTCGCCGCGTACTTCGCCTACCACCAGCTCGAACTAGCGCGGTCACTCCGAGAAGAGAAGGCGCGGCCGTTCGTCGTAGTCGACATCGTCCCTGCCGTGCATCCGTTTACCGAGCTGATCATCCGGAATGTCGGCGAGACGCTCGCTCGCGACGTCAAGGTGGTGTTCGACCCGCCGCTTGTGACTACGCTCGACGACAAGCGGCTGACCATCGCCAGCTCGTTCGCACTGCAGGAGGGCATTCCGAGCCTCCCGCCAGGGCGCGAGTACCGCCTGCTCTTCGAGCACATGCCCGACCGCTACGAACGCGAGGACTTGCCCCGCCGCTACGAGGTCACCATCACTTCGTCCGGCCGCCGCGGGCCGGAGGAACCACTTGTGCAGGTCCTCGACCTCAACGTCTTCTACGGTTACCAGAAGCTGGAGCAGTACGGAGTTCACCACGTCGCCAAGACGCTCCGTGCCTGGGCGAAGAAGGACGGCGTGAAGAGCTTCTAGAGAGAACGCCCTCGCCGGGCGGGCAGATCTCCGGGATGGCGGCCCGTGCCATACCGACGACCTCCCGGAGGGCTACCACGCGGACACCCGTGGGCGGAGCGGACGTAGGTCGGCCGGCGGTGGCGTCGAGGGCCGCCCACGGGCGTCCGCGTGGTCGGGCTGCGCCAGGTCGACGGGATGGCACTCAGCGGGCAGGGGAGTCCGGCGGGGCCGGAGCAAATCCGGAGCGGACGGTAGGGGAGCGGTCGTCACGAGCCGTGAGAGGATGGCAGGAACGCGCAGCTCAGGCGGGCGGAGACGGCACAGGACGTCATGAGGCGGGACCTGAAATCCGCGTTCACACCGAAGAGGTCACTGGTTCGATCCCAGTATCGCCCACTCGCACGAGACCCCCTCTGACCCACACGGGCAGAGGGGGTCTCGCGTTTCGCGGGGCAGTGGGGGAGCGCCGGATCGGGCTCCGGTGCCCGACGTGGCGCCCGCGTCCGCAGCGGGTCGGGCAGCACGGTTTTCAGGTGTCTTCTTCCTGCTGCTCCCAGTCCTCCGGCAGTTCCCAGATGTCGGCGACCAGTGGGAAGCCGGCGGGGTCGAGGTAGGCGCCGTCGTGCACGATGCGGCTGTGGGCGTGGCCGAGCGTGTGCAGGTTGAAGGCTGCCTGCACCGCGTTCCACTGGCCCTGGATCTCCAAGGTCTGGTTCACGGCCTTCTTGGCCATCTTCAGCCCGGCGGTGGGGCGGGCTGCGATCCGCTCGGCGAGCGCCAGCGTCGTCGACTCCAGGTCCGCCCGGGGGACGACCCGGCTGACCATGCCCAGCCCCGCGGCCTCCTGGGCCGTGAGGGTCTCGCCGGTGAACAGCAGTTCCTTCGCTCGGCGGGCACCGAACTCCCAGGGGTGCATGAACAGCTCGACGGCGCCGATGCCGAACGCGGTGACCGGGTCGGCGAAGCGCGCGTCCTCGCTGGCCACGATCAGGTCGGCCGGCCACATGATCATCATGCCGCCGGCGAAGACCCGCCCCTGGACCGCGGCGATGGTCGGCTTGGGGAAGTTGCGCCAGCGCCAGTGCAGCTGCAGGAAGATCTCGTTCTCCCAGGCCATGTCGCCCTCGACGCCGCCGAGGCCGAGGCCGCCCTCGAGCGTGACCTGGTCCATCCCGTCGGTGCTGAACAGCGTCTCGACGTCGTGCCCGATCGAGAAGTCGTCGCCCTCGGCGGCGAGCACGAACACGGAGATCGAGTCGTCGGCCGCGGCGCGCCGGTAGGCGGCGTCGAGCTGGTAGAGGAGGTGGACGTCCTGCAGGTTGCCCTTCTCGGGCCGGGTGAGCGTCGCGCGGGCGACCCGGGCGACGGGCACGTCGTAGGTCACGCGGCCACCGAGGTCCACCGGCTGGGGCGGGGTGTTGTCGGTCATCGTCGTTCGTCCCTTCGGACAGTTGTGGGTACAGCGCTTGTCGGATGTGGCCGTGGCGTCGTCCTCGGTGGGGGCGCGCGCAGAGCGCGGTCTCGTGGAGGTCGCCGAAGACGGGGTCAGGCGGCCGGTGTCGTCCTGGTGCCGGTGGCGCGGGCCCGCAGGAGGTCCGCCACGTCGGTGAGGCCCATCTCGATGCGCCCGTGCACGCGGGGGTTGAGCAGCAGCGTGCCGTCGAAGTCCCCGGCGGACGCGAAGATCGCGACGGGCACGGTCAACGCCTGGAAGAAGGCGAACAGGGGCCGCAGGGCGTGGTCCAGGACGAGCGCGTGGTGGTCGCCCCCGCCCGTCGCCGCCAGGAGGACCGGCTTGTTGGCGAGCGCGTACTGCTCGACGAGGTCGAAGAAGTGCTTGAACATGCCGGGGTAGGACCCGCGGAACACCGGGGTCGCCGCGATCAGCAGGTCGGCCTGTTCGGCGAGCCGGAGCGCGGCCTCGACCTCCGGCGTGACGTCGTCGCGCTCGAGCGCCCCGGTGAACCCCGGGCCGAGGCCGTACACGTCGATCCGGGAGCTCTCCACGGGGAGCATCCCCGCGAGCGTCTCGAGGATGACGTCGACGAGACCCATTGTCCTGGACGGCCGGCTGGGGCTGCCGTTGACGACGACGACCCGCAGCGCGGGTCCGGCATCGACGACCGGCGCGGTGGCGGTCATGCCGCGCCCCGTCCGCGCGCGGCGATCTCGCGGCGCACGACCGGCGCCACCTCGGTGCCGAGCCGCTCGATGCCCTCGAGGTGCTCGGTCTGCGGCATCCCGCCGAACCCCGTGTGGAACAGGGCGCGGGTCAGGCCGTACAGCTCGTGGTAGGTGAGGAGTTTGTCGATGATCTCCTGCGGGCTGCCCACCAGCAGGCCCGCCCCCGGCGAGGTCTGTGCCTCGAACGCAGCCCTGGGCAGCGGGAAACCCCGGCCGCGCTGGTGGTTGTTGTCGAACATGCCCTTGGCGAAGTAGGGGTACATGGCGTCCCTGGCCTGCTGGCTGGTGCGCCCGACGTGGCCGTGCGCGTTGATGCTGATCTGCAGGCCGTCCACGTCGTGCCCCGCCTTCGTGGCGGCGTCCCGGTAGAGCGCCACGGTCTGCTCGTGCGAGGTGATCGGGCCCATCAGCAGGGCCATCGCCATGGGCAGGCCGAGGCGGCCGGTGCTGATGGCCGACGCGGGCGACCCGCCGACCCCCACCCAGATCGGGATCGTGGCGCCGTCGGCGCGGGGCGCGATGTCGGCGTCGACCAGCGGGCTGCGGAAGCGGCCCTCCCAGGTGAGCGGGTTCTGCTCGCGGATCCTGAGGAGCAGGTCGAGCTTCTCCCGGAAGAGGTCGGCGTAGTCGCGTAGGTCGTACCCGAACAGGGGGAAGGACTCCGTGTACGAGCCGCGACCGGCGATGATCTCGGCCCGGCCGGCCGAGAGCAGGTCGATCGTCGCGAACTGCTCCCACACCCGGACCGGGTCGTCCGAGCTGAGCACGGTGACCGAGCTCGTCAGCTTGATGCGCTTCGTGCGTTCCGCGGCGGCGGCCAGCAGGATCGCAGGCGCTGACCCGACGAAGTCGCTGCGGTGGTGCTCACCCACGCCGAACACGTCGAGTCCCACCTCGTCGGCGGCCTGCGCGAGCTCGATCGTCTCGCGTGCGCGCTGCCGCGGGGTCGGCAGGATCCCGGTGACCGGGTCCTGGGTGATCTCACCGAAGGTGATGACGCCGATCTCGAATGCCATTTCCGGTCCTCTCCGACGTCGGTGGCCCACGCCTCCGACGGCTGGTCGGCCCCCTGGTCCGCCGGCCGCCCGACGGTCGGCCCCAGGCTGGGTACGACCGCAAAAACCTGTCTGCGCAGACAGATATTCCGCGCCCTGGCCAGTGTGGTCGGTCACGTCGGAGGCCGTGCCGGATGCCTGCGCAGACAGGTGTCGGCCGTGGTCGTGGTGGAGCGGTCCGGTTACCGTGCGCCCATGGCGACCGACGACCTGCGAGACCTCGAGAACGAGGCGTGGAGCGGGTTCCTGTACACCCACGATCGGCTCTGGCGCACGCTGGAGGCGGGGCTCGCCGAGTTGAACGTCAGCATGGGCGAGTACAGCGTGATGGCGCTGCTGTACGCCGCCGGCCCGAAGGGCATGCGGATGACCGACCTCGCCAAGCGCCGCGTCATGTCCACGGGTGGGTTCACCCGGCTCGCCGACCGGCTCGAGCGACGCGGGTTGATCGAGCGCAGACCGTCGGCCGTCGACGGCCGGAGTTTCGAAGCGACCTTGACCCCCAAGGGGCGGGCGCTCATGCGCAAGGCGCGGCGCCGGCATCACAGCGATCTGCGTGCGCTCTTCTTCGACCGCCTCGACGACGACCAGCTCCGTTGCCTGACCAGGATCTGGGCCGACCTCGACCCGTCCGCCGACACCAGCCGTGGTGAGGACGCAAGGGCGGACGTGGAGCAGCGCTGCGGCCCTGAGCAGGACGGACGCGCGGCGTCCCGGCCCGGCTGCCCGTAGGCCTGCACCGAGCCGGGGTGATGCGGCCGGCGGATGATCGGGCGAGGAGACTGGGGCCCGTGCCCGCACGCCGCAACCCTGGTGAGGAGACCCGTCCCCGCATCCGCGATGGCCGCCCGCGGGGACGCGGCCCGATCGGCGGCGCGCTGCGGATCTCGCGGCCGAACGCGCGGTTCCAGCAGTGGGAGGCGCTGCTGCGGAGCCGGAACAAGCGGCAGCGGGCGGGCGAGTTCCTGGTGCAGGGCGTCCGGCCGATCACCATGGCGGTGGAGCGCGGCTGGCCGGTGCGGGCGCTGATCCACGACGCCGACCGACCGCTGTCGCGGTGGGCCGTCGGGATCCTGGCGAGCGCCGGCGGCGAACGCGTCGCCATGGCCCCCGAACTGCTGCGCGAGCTGAGCGGCAAGGACGAGGAGGTCCCCGAGCTGCTGGCGGTGCTCGAGCTGCCGCCCGACGAGCTGTCCCGCATCCCGGTCGCGCCGTCGTTCCTCGGAGTGGTCTTCGACCGGCCGACCAGCCCGGGCAACATCGGCACGATCGTGCGGTCGGTGGACGCCTTCGGCGGTGCCGGTCTCGTCGTCACCGGGCACGCCGCCGATCCCTACGACCCCAAGGCCGTGCGCGCCTCCACCGGGTCGCTGATGGCGGTGCCGGTGGTCCGGGTCCCGTCCCACCGCGAGGTGCTGGAGTGGGTCGAACGGGAGCGGGCGGCCGGCCGGCCGCTGACGATCGTCGGCACCGACGAGAACGGCGCCGCCGACATCGCCGACGTCGACCTGACCGGGCCCACGCTGCTGGTGATCGGCAACGAGACCGCCGGGTTGAGCGCGGGCTGGAGGCAGAGCTGCGACACGATCGCGCGGATCCCGATCGGCGGTGCGGCGAGCTCGCTCAACGCCGCCACCGCCGCCACCGTCGCCCTGTACGAGGCCACCCGCCAACGCGGCGGCCCGCCGTAGTGGCGCGTCCGCTCCCGGCGATCACGATCACCCCGGGAGTCGGGCCCCACCGGTGGAGGTGGTGCCGGGCACCGGCCGCGGGCCGACCCGTGATCACAACGGTCAGCAACTGACCGGTAGGCCGGTCAGGGTGGGTTCATGGACAGCGAGATCCTGCTCCCTCACCACTCCGTCCCCGGCGGGGTCGCCGTGCTCAACCCGTTCGTGGTCGTCGACGACGCCGCCGGCCTGATCACCTTCGTGTCCGAGGTCTTCGGCGTCGCCGAGACGACCGAGGCCAGAACGCCCATGCCGGACGGCAAGCTGATCCACGCCGAGCTCAAGCTCGGCACCGTCGCCCTGATGGTGGCCGACCGCCTCGACGGGTGGCCGTCGCGACCCGCACTGCTGCAGGTGTGGGTGCGCGACGTGGCGACGGTGCTGGAGCGGGCCACCGCCCGCGGCGCCACCACGATCACCGAACCGACGCCGTTCTACGGCGAGACGACGCTCGGCCGCATCCTCGACCCCTGGCAGAACATCTGGTGGCTGTGGGCACCCGCGCCTGGGCAGCCGGACCCGACGCCCCACTGGGACGGCGGTTCGGACGTGATCTTCTCCACGCTGGACCGGGCGCTGCGGTCGCTGGCGACGCGCAGCTGACCACCCCGCTACCGACCTGACGCGAGCACGATCGGGTTCGTCAGCGCCGCCACCGAGCCGTGCTGGTCTCGAACGGCGGCTCGGACGAACCCGGCTTCGTCCGAGGGGGTCTCCCAGGCCACGGTGCCGGCCCCGCCCGGCGGAAGCGCCGCGGGGTGAACGGTCCCGCGCTCGGTGTGGAAGCTGACCCGCCCCGAGGGAACCCCGCGGACACTCGCTGTCACCGTGGCCCTCTCCGCGCGGAGCCCGCGAGCACGGCGGCCGGGGTGAGCGCGTCGGCGAGGACGACGGTGTGCTGCGTGCCGAGCTGACCCTTCAGGTGGGCGTCGCTGTTGCCGACGGCTGGGAGCCATCGTCCGGACGCGGCGCCGCCGCCAACCCGCGACCCCATTCGGCCAGGGCCGCCTCGTTGCCCGCCTGCCACGGCAGGGTCGAGGTCCACCGGCCGTTCCAGACCTCGACGGCGTCGAAGAGCTCGAACGGGTATCCGAGCTGGCCACCCGGATACGGGGCGTGGGGGTGCGCGGCGACGCAGAGCCCGCTGGCCGCCCGGACCCGGTCGAGCTGGGCGGTCAACCCGCCGTCGCGCACGCCGTACCGCCAGTCGATCACACCCGCCTCGAGTCCCAGGGCCAGCCGGTGCCCGGTTCGGGTGGTCACCTCCTGGTCCAGGATCACCAGCAGGTCGTTGCCGTGGGGTGCCCAGTCCGCATGGCCGTCGACGGTGTTGTGCTCGGTGGAGGCGATGAGATCGAGACCCGAGTGCAGCGCGGAACGCACGATCTCATCGACGGTGAGGTCCGCATTGTTCGAGCGCACGCCGTGGACGTGGCAGTCGCCCCGGAACCATTCCGGCATCCGCTCCCGTCCTCCCGCGCTCGACGCGCCATACTCTGCCAGGCGGCGGAGGCGGCTGAGGCGAGCGGCGGCATGGCGTGGTTGCAGGTGGCACACGAAGCGACGGCGGGTCCGCCGGACGGTTCCGATGTCGGTGAGATCCTCCGCTGGTACCGCAAGCGGGAGAACCTCACGCAACAGGACGTCGCGGCGCTTCTGAACACGACGCAATCGCGCGTTTCCAAACTGGAGAGAGGAACACAGGCGCTCCGCGACGTCACCGAGCTGCGCCAGATCGCGCGGACGCTCGGCATCCCCCCGGAACGGCTCGGCGTTCTCCCCGACAACTCGCCGGACGCGACCCCGTCCCCGGTGCACGTGAGCGACCGGCCGGGACCGGTCCGCGACAGCCAGCAGCTGTGGCGGCGCGTGCGACGGGAGCTGAACACCCACCGCGCTCCCCTCGGCGACCTCGCGGCCGAGCTGTACCCCGAGGACTGGCGGCTGCCTGGCACGACGGTGCTCGCGCCACCGAGCTGGCTCCCGCACGGTCCGGTGGACCTCACGGACATCACGTTGGCCTGGCTCCCCGGGTCGCCGACGCCGACGGTCGACGGCAGGGCGCCCGAGTCCGCCGGGGCCCGGCCGCTGATGGCGAGCGGCGCGCGCTACGACCGGTACTCCCGCGCTCTGCGGGATCTGGCGCGGCCACGGCTGTTCGACAACCGCGTCAGCTACCGCCTGCTGAGCGTCGACTGGGCCGAAGGCCGCGGGCGCCTCGGGTTCAACTACACGAGCTACTTCGACGCGCTCGACGTCGGCGAGGCCCTCGGGCACGAGTTCGCGCAGGCGTGGCTGAGCGCGGGACGGAAGCGGCCCAGCCCC
>Ga0310821_100443_pt1 | contig 20847 bp, 19 predicted proteins | sample P4_ome_FD_201300 | JGI IMG/M metagenome (GOLD analysis project Ga0310821, IMG submission 201300) | Sorghum-adapted microbial communities from Joint BioEnergy Institute, Emeryville, California, United States - P4_Day56_Rep1 | ecosystem: Engineered > Bioreactor > SSF (Solid state fermentation) >...
GCTGACGACCAGCAGCAGCGCGCATGCGCCGAGCAGAACGGATACGAGAACGGAATTTTGGTTTTTGGCATTCGTCGGGCCGCTTGCCGGGCCCGATTCTTTCCCGCTCATGACGCCACCTCCCCGGCAACCGCAACTCCCCGCCGGCGGCCGCATGCGACGCGCGGAATCGCACGGTTGCGCGCCATGCCGCTTGGGCGAGGACAAGCGGTTTACATTACAATGTACGCGGCAGCCCGGGACGGTAGACCAGCATGCGGGAGGTGTACAACGAAGCGGGTTCAAGATCGAAGGGGAGGGGAACGCGGGGCGGAAAGGGGATGCGATGACCGGAGAGGGCGTTCCTGCTTCTCCATGGCGGGGCCGGTTAACCGGAAGCGGAGCCGGAACCGGCCCTTAGCGGCCGCGGGATGCAGGATGCGGCGGTTCTAAACGCGAACGGGAGGCCGCGTGTAGTCGCGCCAGGCGTCGGCGGGAGCGGGAGCATCGAAGGCGAGCGAGTACAGGGCGGTCGCCTCGGCATCCAGGCGCAGATAGGGCCAGTCGCCTTCGGCGGCGCTTTGGATGACCGGCACGGCCGCCGTCTTCTTCATCCGGCGCAAGAGCTCGCGGCCCTTCTCGCCGAATCCGAGGACCCGGATGTATTCGATGCCGGAGGCCAGCCGCTCCGGCGCCAGCTCGTCCTTGCGGTGGCCGAGCAGGATGCGCAGCAGCATCCGCTGCAGCTTCGTGCGCGTGTACCGCTTCGTCTTGAGCGCCGTAAGCAGCGCTTCGACGCTGTATTCCGGCAGCGTCCTCAGGCTTTGCCGGATGCGGAATTCCAGTCCCTCCGTCACCTCGGCGAACGCAGCCAGATCCGCTTCCCGCGATTGCAGCAGACGATGCAGCAGCGGGCGCGCGAACGATTCCCAGGTAACGGGGGCTCTGCCCGCCGCCGCTTCCCGGGCCAAAATCTCCAGCGTGCTTGCGGGTACGTACGGCGCAAGCGCCGACACCTCGGCCCGTTCCGACAGCAGTTTGCGCAGGGCGGTGGCGCTGGCGATCCGGCGGTCGGTAATCGTCGTCTGATTGTAGCCGGATTTTTCGCGGCGGATCGAAAATGGCTCGATCGAACTGCCGAGACGCAGCAGCGCGAGCAGGTAGTGCAGGCCGAGCGTATGGTTCGGCTGGTCCAGCCGAAACCCGGCATCGACGGCCAGTCCCGCGTCGCTCAGGTACGAACGGACCGCCTCGCTATAGGCGGACGGATAGGGCAATCCCGCCTTCAGCAGCCCGCTCAGGCGGTCGCCAAAAGCTTGCGGCTCCTCCGCCAGCAGCCGGGCGATCCGCAACAGCGGCGCGAGCTCGCCGCTCTCGCTGCCGAAGCACAAGGCGTCCACCACGCCGGTCGCCTCCAGAACGGCGACGGCGCCGTAAGCGAACCACTGCGCCGGCTGTGCGCTGTACGCGACGGGCAGCTCCAGCACGAGATCGCAGCCGGCGCGGAGCGCCATTTCGGTCCGCGCCCATTTGTCGGCGAGCGCAGGCTCGCCGCGCTGCAGAAAATGTCCGCTCATGACGGCGACGACCGCGTCCGCGCCCGTTATTTTTCGCGATTGTTGTATATGATAGAGATGACCGTTATGCAACGGATTATATTCGACGACGATGCCGACCGTCCTCACGAATTGCGCTCCTTTCGCCGGTTAAAACAGGTTGTTCGGGAATTTTCGGCCCGTTTTTCTCCATCATATCACGACGGGGCGCACAGGCACTAAATGTTGACAAAACCTTTACGGCACCGATATAATAAATTTTGTTTGTTTGGAGTGATGGTGAATGTTGCTGAACGTGCAAGAACTCGCGGCCCGCGGGGAGCCTGTGAGGCTGAGCGAGTCCTTCGATGCGACAGAAGCGGTTAAAGAGGTGCGCGACGTCAAGCCGCTGGGGCCCCTCTCTGCGGAGCTTGTCGCCGAATACGCCGACGGTGTGATCGACGTATCGGGCCATCTCGCCTGCAAGCTGCAGCTCGCTTGTTCTCGTTGCCTCGAACCGATCGAATACGACTGTCAGGTTTCGTTTCAGGAAACATTCAAGATCGTTCCAAAAGAAGTGGCCGAACGCGGAGAGCAGGACGACGAAGATTTCGTGCCTATTCACGGCGAACGCTTGGACCTTCGTCCGTATGTGGAGGAAGAACTGCTCCTGCATTTACCGTACGCCCTGCTGTGCCGCGAGGACTGCAAGGGATTGTGTCCGGAATGCGGGCAGAATTTGAACCGCGGCGAATGCGGGTGCAACAGGGAGAAAATCGATCCCCGGCTTATGGCGCTGAAGGATTGGTACGATGCCCGGCCGAACTGACTTTTTGACATGAAGATGAACGCCGACATAGGCAGTTGCGCGCTCGACTCGGATAAGGAGGTGGGAACATGGCAGTCCCTTTTGGTAAAACATCGAAATCCCGCAAGAACAAGCGTCGTACGCACTTCAAGCTGGTTGTCCCGGGCATGGTAAGATGCGAACAATGCGGCGAGCTGAAGCTTTCGCACCGCGTCTGCAAGGTGTGCGGCACGTACAAAGCTCGCGAAGTCATCAAGCAATAATCGAAGTAACGCGCTCAGGGGTCATTGCTTCCCGGCGCGTTTTTCTTTATACTCTGCTTAGTACCAGGTATCAGTATGAACTTATAAGGCGGTGGCGGTCATGGAACGACTTCCGAAACGTCAGCGCCAACAGCAGCTCAGCCGACTGCTGGAGGAGAATCCGTTCCTTACCGACCGGGAGCTGACCCGACTGCTCAAAGTGAGCATTCAGACGATCCGGCTAGACCGGATGGAATTGAACATTCCCGAACTTCGGGAAAGGCTGAAAATGATGGCGGAACGATCCTACGACCCGGTTCGTTCGCTGCCACTGCATGAAGTGATCGGCGACATCGTGGATTTGCAGCTCGACAAGAGCGGCATCTCCATCTTTGAAATCCGGGAGGAGCATGTGTTCTCCCGCAGCGGCATCGCCCGGGGACATCATGTTTTCGCGCAGGCCAATTCGCTGGCGGTGGCCGTGATCAACGATGAAATCGCTTTGACCGCTTCGGCGGACATCCGCTTCATCCGGCCGGTGCGGCTCGGAGAAAAATGCATTGCCAAAGCCTATGTGCGTTCGAGCGGCAATTCGAAAGGCAAAGGCAAGGTGGAAGTATTCACGTACGTAGGTGAAGAAATGGTATTCCAGGGGAATTTTGTTATCTATCGTTCTGCGGGTGCGCCGGAACGCGAAGGAGGAGGCGCTCATGAGGATCGCCGTTGACGCGATGGGCGGCGACCACTCGCCTCATGCCCAAGTGGAAGGGGCGCTGGCCGCAGCGGCCGAATGGCCGGATACGGAACTGATTCTCGTCGGAAGGGCCGATGCGATCGAGCCGCTGCTTGCCGGACGCAAGCCGGCCAACGTTTCCGTCGCCCCGGCGACCGAGGTGATCGGCGGAGAAGACGAGCCCGTGCGCGCGGTTCGCCGCAAGCCTGACTCCTCGATGGTCGTAGCCGGCAAAATGCTCAAGGAAGGCGCCGCGGACGCGATGATCTCTTCCGGCAACACCGGCGCGCTGATGGCGGTCGGACTGCTCGTGCTCGGCCGGATGAACGGCATCGAGCGTCCGGGACTTGCGCCCATGCTGCCGACGGTGGACAAGACGGGCGTGCTCGCGCTCGATTTGGGCGCCAATATGGACGCGAAGCCGGAGCACTTGCTGCAGTACGCGCTGATGGGAAGCCTGTACCGGCAGAAGGTGCACGGCATGCCGAAACCGCGGGTCGGGCTGCTCAATGTCGGCACCGAGCCGGGCAAGGGCAACGAATTGACCAAAGCGGCCTTCGAACTGCTTAGCGCTGCGCCGATCCATTTTATCGGCAACGTCGAATCGCGCGACGTGCTGGCGCGCAACTGCGACGTGCTCGTTTGCGACGGCTTTTCGGGCAATATTTTGCTCAAAGCGATGGAAGGCGTCGGCGAGACGGTGTTCGAGGTGCTCAAGCAGGAGCTGTCTTCGTCGATCAAGTCGAAGCTGGCCGCTTGGATGCTGATGCCGAATTTCCGCAAAATGAAAAAGATGATGGATTACAAAGAGCACAACGGAGCGCCGTTGCTCGGCGTAAACGGCCTGATCGTCAAAAGCCACGGTTCCTCCGACGCCGTGGCGATGAAGCATGCGATCCGCCAAACCCGCACGGCCATTCGCAACGGACTTATTCCTGCATTGGCGGGAGAATTCGGCAGAAAGTGAGAGATTACAAAATGAATGGATTTCCCGTTGGCATTCTGGGCACCGGCATGTACGCCCCGGAACGCCGTCTGACGAATCAAGAGCTCGAGACCATGGTCGAGACGAGCGACGAATGGATCGTAAGCCGCACGGGCATTCGCGAGCGCCGGATCGCCGCCCCGGAGCAGGCGACGTCCGATCTCGCGTACGAAGCTTCGCTTAAGGCGCTGGCCGCCGCGGGCATTTCCGCCGACCAGCTCGATCTGATCATCGTGGCGACCATTACGCCGGACATGTTTTTTCCGTCCACGGCGTGCATCCTGCAGGAAAAGCTGGGCGCGAAAAAAGCGGCCGCTTTCGACCTGTCCGCCGCCTGCTCCGGATTTATTTACGGCCTGGCCAACGCGGCCGGTTTCATCGCGACCGGGGCTTACCAATATGCGCTGGTGGTCGGAGCGGATTGCCTGTCGCGGATTACGGATTATACCGACCGCAACACGTGCATCCTGTTCGGCGACGGCGCGGGAGCGGCCGTGCTGGGCCGGGTTCCGGAAGGCCGGGGCTTCCGGTCGTTCGAGCTGGGCGCCGACGGCAGCGGCGGCGAGCTGCTCAACATCCGCGGCGGCGGCTCGCGCCTGCCGGCGTCCGAGAAGACGATCGCGGAACGGAATCATTATATCTATATGAACGGCCGCGAAGTGTTCAAGTTCGCGGTACGCGTGATGGGCAACGCGGCGGAAGAGGCGCTGCGGAAGGCGGGCCTGGGCAAGGAAGACATCGATCTGCTCGTACCCCACCAGGCGAATATCCGCATCATCCAGTCCGCGCTCGAACGCCTGAATTTGCCGGAGGACAAATGCCTGATCAACGTCGATCGCTACGGTAACATGTCGGCGGCCTCGATCCCGGTGGCCCTGGCCGAAGCGGTGGAGGAAGGCCGCGTCCGCGAAGGCGACCGCCTCGTGCTGGTCGGCTTCGGAGGCGGGCTTACGTGGGGCGCTTCGGTGCTCGTCTGGTAAGCTTCATTCCCGGCAATAGACCCGGCATCTAACAGGAGGAATCGTCACGATGGGCAAAATTGCGTTTGTATTTCCCGGCCAAGGGGCGCAGGCCGTAGGCATGGGGCGGGACGCGTACGAGCGGTTCGAAGCGTCGCGCGCCGTTTTTGACCGCGCGGATGAAGTGCTGGGCTTTTCGGTGTCCAAGCTTGCGTTCGAGGGGCCCGAAGAGGAGCTGAAATTGACGGCCAACACGCAGCCGGCGCTTTTGACAACCAGCGTCGCGCTGCTGGAGGCGTTCAAGGCGCGCGGCGTCAAGCCCGACTATGTCGCCGGGCACAGCCTCGGCGAATACAGCGCGCTGGTCGCGGCCGGGGTGTTGTCATTCGACGACGCGGTTCGGCTCGTGCGGGCGCGCGGGCTGTTCATGGAGCAGGCCGTGCCCGGCGGACAAGGCGCGATGGCCGCGACGCTGGGGGCGGACCGCGACGCGCTGGATGCGCTATGCCGCGACATCTCGGCTACGGTCGGACGCGTCGAGCTCGCCAACGTGAACTGCCCCGGGCAGATCGTCGTGTCCGGAACGGCCGCCGGCGTGGCGGCCGTCGCGGAGCGGGGCAAAGAGGCCGGCGCGAAGCGGGTCGTGCCGCTCGAAGTGAGCGGGCCGTTCCACTCGTCGCTTATGCAGCCTGCCGCCGACAAGCTGGAGAAAGAACTGGCGGCCGCCGAATTCCGCGACGCCGCCGTGCCGGTTATCGCGAACGTAACGGCGCGTCCCGTCACGTCGGGCGAAGAGTTTCGCCGCCTGCTCGTCCGGCAGGTCGTTTCGCCCGTCTTGTGGGAAGACAGCGTCCGTTACTTGATCGGCGAGGGCGTCGACACGTTTGTCGAAATCGGCTCGGGCACGGTGCTTGCGGGCCTGATCAAAAAGATCGACAAGACCGTCAAGGTCGTGTCCGTCAACAGCGCGGATGCCGTAAGCGAAGCGGAAGCAGGCTGATCCGAAGCTTGCGGAACACTGGAAAGGAGGCCGAAACGGCATGGCGAAATGGGATTTAACGGGAAAGGCGGCGCTGGTTACCGGCGCTTCCCGCGGCATCGGCCGCGCGATTGCCGTCGCGCTGGCGGAAGCGGGCGCGGACGTGGCCGTCAATTACTCCGGCAGCGAAGCCGCCGCCAGGGAGACGGTGCAGGCCATTGAAGCGCTCGGCCGCAAGGCGGTCATGATCAAGGCCGACGTCGGCAAAGCGGCGGAATTCGAGGATTTGGTTCAGAAGACGCTGGAAACGTTCGGGAAATTGGATATACTGGTGAATAATGCGGGGATTACCCGAGACAACCTAATCATGCGCATGAAGGAAGAAGATTTCGATGCCGTCATCGAGACGAACCTCAAGGGCGTTTTTAACGGCATCAAGGCGGTTACCCGCCCCATGATGAAGCAGCGCTCGGGACGGATCATCAACATCTCCTCCGTCGTCGGCGTGCTCGGCAATGCCGGGCAGGCGAACTATGTGGCCGCCAAGGCGGGCGTCATCGGCCTGACCAAGTCCGCGGCACGGGAACTGGCTTCCCGCGGCATTACCGTCAACGCGGTCGCGCCCGGCTATATCGAGACGGACATGACCGACAAGCTGCCTCAGGACGTGCGCGAAGGCATTCTGAATCAGGTGCCGCTCGGCCGCATGGGCAAGCCGGAGGACGTCGCGCACGCGGTCGTCTATCTGGCGTCGGACGCCGCCTCGTACATGACCGGCCAGACGATCCATGTCGACGGCGGCATGTACATGTAAGGCCGCCCGTCCGGGAGGCGGGCCGCGCAACCGGTTGCGCTATGGCTTTTTGTTGACGATTCACGTATAATACCTTAAAGGGAGGTGAACCGGATGTCCGATATACAGGAACGTGTGAAACGCATCGTGGTCGAACGCCTGGGCGTAGACGAGGCGGAAGTGACCGACGACGCATCCTTCAAAGACGATTTGGGCGCTGATTCTCTCGACGTGGTTGAACTCGTGATGGAGCTCGAGGATGAATTCGACTTGGAGATCTCCGATGAGGATGCAGAAAAGATCACAACGGTGGGAGAAGTCGTGAATTACATAAAATCTCATTCGTAATGATCTGCCTAAAAGTCCCGTTCGTGGAACGGGACTTCTCCACATCCAAGCGTCTTTTTGGCAATTCAGGTACCTGAAGAGGTGAACTTCTTTTGAAACAACGTGTCGTTGTGACCGGGATGGGAGTGCTGACTTCCCTCGGCGCCGATTTAAATACGTTTTGGAACAACCTTCTGGCCGGGAAATCCGGAGTCAGCCTGATCGAGGCGTTCGATACGACCGACTATCCGACGAAAATCGCGGCTGAAGTCAAGAACTTTAACCCGGAGGATCACGGTATCGACAAGAAAGACGCTCGGAGAATGGACCGCTTCGTGCAATTCGCGATGGCAGCCAGTCTGTACGCGATCAAGGACGCGGACTTGCGGATCGGCGAGAATGCGGAAGCCGACCGGGTCGGCGTCAGCATCGGATCCGGTATCGGCGGACTTGCGACTTGGGAAGACCAGCATACGATTCTGATGGAAAAGGGCCCGCGGCGCGTCAGCCCGTTTTTTATCCCGATGATGATCGCCAACATGGCCAGCGGCCAGGTATCGATCGCGACCGGCGCCAAAGGTCCGAACACGACGGCCGTAACGGCTTGCGCGACCGGCACCCATTCGATCGGCGACTCGTTCAAGATGATCCAGCGGGGGGACGCCGACGTGATGATTTGCGGCGGAGCCGAAGCGACCATCCGTCCGATCGCGATGGCGGGCTTCTCCAACATGCGGGCGATGAGCACCCGCAACGACGAGCCGGAGAAGGCCAGCCGGCCGTTCGATGCGGAGCGCGACGGGTTCGTGATGGGCGAAGGCGCGGGGGTGCTCGTTCTCGAATCGCTCGAGCATGCGAAGCGCCGCGGCGCCCGTATTTATGCGGAAGTCATCGGTTACGGAATGAGCGGCGACGCTTACCACATCACCGATCCGGACCCGGACGGCGCGGCGCGCTGTATGGCGCGCGCGCTCAAGGATGCGGGCATCGCTCCGGAAGCGGTCGGCTATATTAACGCGCACGGCACGTCCACGCCTGTCGGAGACAAATCCGAAACGACGGCGATCAAGACGACGTTCGGAGACCATGCCTACAAGCTTGCGGTCAGCTCCACCAAGTCGATGACCGGCCATATGCTTGGCGCGGCCGGCGGCGTCGAAGCGGTTATTCTCGGGCTCGCGCTGCGGGACGGCATGCTTCCGCCGACGATCAATCTCGAACATTCGGATCCCGCGTGCGATCTCGATTACGTGCCGAATGTGGCGCGCAAAGCGGATATCGAGATCGGACTGTCCAATTCCTTCGGCTTTGGCGGTCATAATGCAACCATTATTATGCGGAAATATGAAGCCTAACGGCGCGAACGTGTGACGCAGGCGGCGCGAGCCGCCTGCGTTTTTAACGGTTCGGAAAGGATCGGATTTCGTCTCTTCTTTTCCGGATCGTTCCGCAGAACGGGCGCGCCCCCCGGCAGGACGGGGCGCGGCCGTTTCATTCCATACAGTCCGGGAGGTGCCCTGAATGGACGAGAATTTTCGTCGTTTGCAAGAAAGGCTGAATCTGCGGTTCCGCAATCCGGCGTTGCTGCGCCAGGCGTTTACCCATACGTCGTATGTCAACGAACAACGCGGAGCGCGCGTTCAGCATAACGAGCGGTTGGAATTTCTCGGAGACGCCGTGCTGCAGCTTACCGTATCGGAGAAGTTGTACCGGATGTATCCGGATCGGCCTGAGGGCGAATTAACCCGGCTCAGGGCAAGCATCGTATGCGAACCGTCGCTTGTCCGTTTTGCCGAGGCGCTCGATTTCGGGCAAGTCGTGCTGCTCGGCAAAGGGGAGGAGCAAACGGGCGGCCGTACGCGGCCGTCGCTCTTGGCGGATGCGTTCGAGGCGTTTGTCGGCGCGCTTTATTTGGATCAGGGGCTGGATGCGACCCGGGCGTTCCTGGAAGAGCACCTGTTTGTCCATCTGCCCAAGGACAGCGCTTCATCCCTCAAGGACCACAAAACGGAGCTGCAGGAAAAAATCCAGCAGATCAATTTGGGCCAGCTCGACTACCGCACCGTCGAGGAGAGAGGTCCCGCCCACGACCGCGAATTTGTCGTTGCCGTGTTTGTGGGAGACCGCCGTTTGGGCGAGGGCGCGGGCCGCTCCAAAAAAGAAGCGGAGCAGAAAGCCGCCGCCAAAGCGCTGCGTCTGCTGCAGGACGGCGGCATTCCCGGGCGGTTGAAAACCGGGGAACGCAGGAGGTGATCTGAAGGCCTATGTTTTTGAAACGCATTGAGCTTGCCGGCTTCAAGTCGTTTGCGGACCGCCTCGAACTGGAATTCGGACGCGGGATTACGGCCGTCGTCGGACCGAACGGCAGCGGCAAGAGCAACATTTCCGACGGCATCCGCTGGGTGCTCGGGGAGCAAAGCGCCAAAAGCCTGCGCGGCGGCAACATGCAAGACATTATTTTTGCCGGGAGCGACAGCCGCAAAGCGGTGAATTTCGCCGAAGTGTCGCTGACGCTCGACAATTCGGACAAAGCGCTGCCGCTGGACTTCTCGGAAGTGACGGTAACCCGGCGCGTCCACCGGAGCGGCGAAAGCGAATATTTGATCAACAAGCAGCCTTGCCGCCTCAAGGATATTACCGAGCTGTTCATGGACACGGGGATCGGCAAAGAAGCGTACTCGATCATCGGTCAGGGCCGCATCGAGGAGATTTTGAGCACCCGCTCGGAGGACCGACGCGGCATCTTTGAGGAAGCGTCCGGAATCGTCAAATACAAAACGCGCAAAAAGGAAGCGCAGAAGAAGCTGGAAGATACGGAGGCCAACCTGCTGCGGATCAACGACCTCGTCGTCGAGCTGGAGGGCCAGGTGGAGCCGCTGCGCGTGCAGTCCGAAAAGGCCGAAACGTACAAAGCGCTCAAGGAAGAGCTGAAGGCGAAGGAAATCGCCCTGTACGTCCACCAGATCGAAACGACGCACAAGAGCTGGTCGGAAACGAACGGGCGGCTGACGAAGCTGAAGGAAGAAGAGCAGGCGCTGTCCGCCGAAGTGGCGCTTCACGACGCGAAGCTGGAGGAAGACCGGCAGGCGCTCTACCTGCTGGAAGAGACGCTCGAAAAGCTGCAGGACGAGCTGCTGCATACAAGCGAAGAGACGGAAAAAAGCGAAGGCTACGTCGAGCTGCTCAAAGAGCGCCATGCGAACCTGCTGCGCAACCGGGAGACGCTTGAGCACAATTTGGCGCAGGCCGAGCAGCGGCTTGCGGAAACGGAAGCGGAGGGCGCCGCCCTGGCGCAGCGCCGCGATCAGCTTGAGGCGGAGCTTGCGCAGCTGCGGGAGCGTCTTGAGCGCGAAGAGACGAAGCTGGCGCTGGCGGACGGAAATGCCGAAGCCGAGGAACGGCTGAAAGCCGAGCTGTTCGAGACGATGAACGCGATGGCGCAGGCGCGCAACGACATCCGCTACCACGAGCAGCAACGCGAGGTGCTGGACAGGCGGCTTCAGCGGACGGCCGAAGAGCGGGCGAAGCTTGGCGAGCAACTCGCGCAGCTTGCGGCCCGCCGGGAGGAACTCGAAGCCCGGCTCGCCGACAGCGCCGCTTCCGTCGTGCGGGCCCGGGACCGGTACGTTGCGGAAGGCGCCAGAAGCTCCGAGCTTCAGCGCAAGCTGGAGGAAGCGCAGGCGGCGTTCCGCCGGGCCGAGCAAAGGCGCGAAGCGCTCGTGTCCCGCCGCGATACGATTAAGGAGATGCAGAACGATTACGACGGCTTTCAGCACGGCGTCCGCGAAGTGCTCAAAGCGGCGAAACGCGGCCAACTGCACGGCGTGCACGGGGCGGTGGCCGAACTGATCGGCGTTCCGGCCCATCTGGAGACGGCGATCGAAACGGCGCTTGGCGGCGCGATGCAGAACATCGTCATGGAAAACGAAGCGACGTCGCGGGCGGCGATCGCCTATTTGAAGCAGCGCCAATCCGGCCGGGCGACGTTTTTGCCGCTCGACGTCATTCGTCCGCGCCAGCTCGGCGAAGGCGACCGGAGCGTCGCCCGGGAGACGGAAGGATTTGTCGGCGTCGCTTCCGAACTCGTCAAGACGGAGCCGCGCTACGCGAATATTGTGGGCAGCCTGCTCGGCAACGTGCTGATTGCGCAGAAGCTGGAGCAGGCGAACCGGATCGCTGCCAAATTGCAATACCGCTACCGCATCGTCACGCTGGACGGCGATGTCGTCAATCCCGGCGGTTCGATGACCGGGGGAAGCCTGCAGAAAAAATCGTCGAGCCTGCTCGGACGGCAGCGCCAGCTCGAGGAACTGGAGCTTGAGATCGCCAAGGCGGAAAGCGACCGCATGAACGTGCGCAGCGAAGTGGACGATTTGAAAAAGGAGCTGTCGATCGTCGCGCAAAACATCGAGCAGCTGCGCGAACTGGGCGAGCGGGAGCGGATGAACGAGCAGAAGCTCGGCGCCGACCTCCGCCAACTGGAGCATGAGGAGAAGCAGCTCGCCCAGCAGCTGAACGTGCTCGAGGAGGAGGACGTAACGCTCAAAGCCGAAGCGGACCAGCAAAACGCCGCGCGCAGCGATGCCGAAGGCCGGCTGGCTGCCTTGACGGCGGAGGAAGCGAAGCTGACCGGGCAGATCCGCGAAGCCGAAGAGCTGCGCCGCCGCAGCCAGACGGAGAAGGAAGAACTGCAGGCGGCGGTGACGGAGCTCAAGGTCGCGACGGCCCGGCTGGAGCAGGACCGCCAGGCGGTCGAGGAGCAGTTCGCGCGGCACCGCGCCGAATGGCAGCGGCTTGAGGCGGAGAAGAAGCAGCTTGCCGAAGCGCTGCGGCAAAACGCGGAAGAGACGGCCCGCACCGAGGAGGAGCAGGTCAAGCAGCGCGAACGGCTGAACGAGCTTCGGCTCGCCAAGCGCGAGTTTACCGAAGGCATCGAGTTCAAGCGGTCCGACCGCGCCGAGCGACTCCGTCAGCTTGAGCTGAAGGAAAACGAGATCAAGGAGCAGCGCACGCGGCTCAAACAGGTCGAGGACCAGATCCGGCAGACCGAGATCGCGGCGAACCGGATGGACGTCGAGCTGGAAAACCTGCTGAAGAAGCTGAGCGAGGAATACGAAATCGGCTTCGAATGGGCGAAGCAGAAATATCCCGTTCCCGAAGACATCGCTGCGGCGCAAAGCGAAGTCCGGGACCTCAAGCGCCGCATCGCGTCGCTCGGCGACGTGAATATGGGCGCCATCGAGGAATACCGCCGCGTCAGCGAGCGCTATTCGTTCCTCTCCGCGCAGAAGGAAGATCTGATCGAAGCGAAGACGAAGCTTCACGACATCATCCGCGAAATGGACGAGGAAATGTCGAAGCGGTTCCGGTCGACGTTCGAGGAGATCCGCAAGCACTTCGTCGTCGTGTTCTCCCGCCTGTTCGGCGGCGGGCGCGCCGATCTGATCATGAACGAACCGGATCGCCCGCTCGAGACGGGCATCGATATCGTCGCCCAGCCGCCCGGCAAAAAACTGCAAAACCTGCAGCTGCTGTCCGGCGGAGAGCGGGCGCTGACCGCCATCGCGCTGCTGTTTGCGATTTTGAACGTCAAGCCGGTTCCGTTCTGCGTGCTTGACGAGGTCGAAGCCGCGCTCGACGAGGCGAACGTGGCCCGCTATGCGCAATACATGCGGGAATTTTCCGAGGTGACGCAGTTTATCGTCGTGACGCACCGCAAAGGCACGATGGAGGAAGCGGACAGGTTGTACGGGGTGACGATGGAGGAAGGCGGCGTATCCAAGCTTGTTTCCGTCCGGCTGGACGAGGACGAGGATTCGGTTGCGGCCGCGGTATCGCCGGCATGATACGGATTGATTAATCGGTTGGAGGCATAACGATCCATGAGCTTTTTCAAAAGGTTGAAAGAAAGCATCTCGGCGAAAGCCGAGGCGGTGACGAACAAATTTCGCGAAGGTCTGGCCAAAACCCGCGACGCCTTCGTCGGGCAGGTGATGGATCTGTTCACCCGCCGCAGCAAAATCGACGAGGCCTTCTTCGAGGAGCTCGAGGAAATCCTCATCGGGGCGGACGTCGGCGTGAACACCGTCATGGAGCTCATCGACGATCTGCGCGCGGAGGTCAAGAAACGCAAAATCGAGGAGGCTTCCCAGCTGAAGCCGATTTTGTCGGAGAAGCTGGTCGGCTTGCTGAAGAACGAAGGCGAGGAAGCCGAGCTCAGAATGAACCCGGACGGGATCACCGTCATTCTGTTCGTCGGCGTGAACGGCGTCGGGAAGACGACGACGATCGGGAAGCTGGCCTGGCGCTTCAAGCAGCAGGGCAAGTCGGTGCTGCTGGCGGCGGGGGATACGTTCCGGGCCGGCGCGATCGAGCAGCTCGAGGTATGGGGGCAGCGCGTCGGGGTTGAAGTCATTCGGCAGCAGGCCGGATCGGACCCCGCGGCCGTCATTTACGACGCTGTCCATGCGGCCAAGCAGCGCGGCGTCGACGTGCTGCTGTGCGATACGGCGGGAAGACTGCAGAACAAGGCGAATCTGATGGAGGAGCTGGCGAAAATTCATCGCGTCATCCAGCGGGAAATCCCCGGCGCTCCGCACGAGACGCTGCTTGTGCTCGACGCGACGACCGGCCAAAACGCCCTGCAGCAAGCGAAGCTGTTCGGCGAGAAAAGCGGCGTCACCGGCCTCGTGCTGACGAAGCTCGACGGAACGGCGAAAGGCGGCATTGTGATCGCGATTCGCCAGGAGCTTTCGCTGCCGGTGAAGTTCGTCGGATTGGGTGAAAAGATGGACGACCTGCAGCAGTTCGACGCCGAGCAGTTCGTGCACGCGCTGTTTGCGGGATTGGCCGAGAACGAAGCGGCGGAGACGGACGCGAATGCGGAGCCGGGCGCTTGACGGGCGCACCGTCCGCGAAGTCGGCGAACAAACCTGAAACGATGCTATTTCCATGGTGTCCGGAAGGACGCTTGGGAATAGCTTTTTTTATCAAAATAACCCCTCTTGTAAAATGAACCGCGTGTCAATCGGACGCACATAAAGAGCAGCGCAAGATGCAAATCCTCGAGGCGGCAGAACGGGTGTTCACTCGCAAGGGCTATGAGCCGGCGACCATAAAAGATATTGTGGAAGAGGCAAATATGAGCCGCGGCTGGATCTATCTGTATTACCAGACCAAAGAGGAAATTTTCGAGGATTTAATGGAAAAGATCGATCAGGACCAGGCGAAGCAACGAACTGCGTAAAGAAACTGTCGCGTGTCACGGAGAAACCGTGATTTTATCCGTTGAAGAAATCGGGGTCCGGATATCGAACACTGCGGAGTAGGGCTTTTGTCCTCAGGTTTCTTATCGGCGGGCCTTTCTATGCTGCCATGGATTACAGAATGATTTGGCTTGGAGCTTTAATGGCTGTCGCGATCCATTTTATTCCTTTCTATTTCGTTCACGGAAAAACCATGCCTTTTCTTTCCCTGGCTTTAATTCTAGTCGTCGGAGCCGGCTATGTCCGTCCGGATATTCCTTTCGCAGCGATCGGTTATCTTGACGCTTCGATCAAGATTGCGTTCGGGATGAGGCTTCTGTTCTCGAAAAATGACGGTTATTGAGGAGTTCCTTACAAAATAATAATTGACTAGTAAGCAATCTGTGAGTAATATATTTCGTATGCGAAAAGTTTGTAAGCATATTATTTAGTGGTAAGGGGGTGGAAAGACGATGGATCAGGAGGAGGATTTGCCGATCAGCAAGTTGTTCAGATCGTTTCGCGAGGTAAACCAGGTCTTTCATCAAACGGTTTCGAAAACAGCGGAAGGGCTGGGCGTAACCCCGATTCAGTTTTTTGTCATGAAGACGCTGAAACATCATCCGCGGGTTAGTTTGACCGAATTGGCGGAGCGCATTCATATCGGAAACAGCGCGACCAGCGGAATCGTGGACCGGCTGGTGAGATCAGGCATGGTGATGCGCGAACGGCTTGAGTCCGATCGTCGTTCCATCGCTTTAAAACTGACCCCGAAGGGAGAGGCATTTTTGCAGCAGGCCAACGATAACGCGATGAAGCGCATGTCGCCGCTATCGGATTTGCCTGCGGACGTCGTCGACGAACTGATCCGGATTCACCAGTTGATTATCGAAAAATTACAGGAAGTGGAGAGAGGGAAAGATTTATGAGTCAAGCTGCACCGAAAATTAAAAGAGCCCCGATTATGGTCGCTCTGATCATCGGAGCATTCGTAGCGATTTTGAACCAGACGCTGCTGAATGTGGCATTGCCCAAAATCATGGAAAGTCTGAGCATCTCTACGAATACGGCCCAATGGCTGATGACCGGCTTTATGCTGGTGAACGGCGTGCTGATTCCGATCAGCGCTTATCTGATCGGGAAGTTCTCGACCAGACAGCTGTTTATCACCGCGATGGCGCTATTTACGCTCGGCACGCTGCTTTGCGCCGTGTCCGGCAACTTCGGTTTGCTGATGACCGGCCGCGTCGTGCAAGCTTTGGGAGCGGGCATTTTGATGCCTCTGATGACGGTCGTGACCTTGACGATTTTTCCGGTGGAAGAACGCGGAAAAGCGATGGGCGTTATGGGAATCGCGATGATTTTTGCGCCTGCTGTCGGTCCGACTTTGTCAGGGTGGATTGTTCAGCACTATGACTGGAATGTGCTCTTCTACATGCTGCTTCCGCTTTCGGCTATCGCTTTGATATTCGGTATTTTTTTCATCAAAAATGTCGGCCAAAGGACGAACCCGAAACTGGATACGCTGGGCGTCATTTTGTCTACGCTCGGGTTCGGAGGTCTGCTGTTCGGCTTCAGCGAAGCGGGGAACAGCGATGAGGGCTGGGGCAGCACGACGGTTATCGTTTCGCTCGCAATCGGGGCGGTCACGCTGCTGCTGTTTGCCATCCGCGAGCTGAGAACAAGCGGGCCCGTGCTTGAATTCCGCGTGTTTAAATACAACATGTTTTCGCTGACGACGGTCATTAACGTCATTGTGACCATGGCGATGTTTGCGGGGATGGTATTGACGCCGATCTATCTGCAGAACATTCTCGGTTTCACGCCGGTCAAATCCGGATTGCTGCTGCTGCCCGGAGCTATTGTGATGGGGCTGATGATGCCGGTAACCGGGGCCATCTTCGATAAAATCGGCGCCCGGTGGCTTGCGGTCATCGGACTTGCGATTACGGCCGCCGCCACCTGGGAATTCACCCGGCTGACCGTCGATACGACCTACACGCACTTGATCTGGGTGTACACGATCCGGATGTTCGGAATGGGCCTGTTGATGATGCCGATTCAGACGGCCGGTCTGAACCAACTGCCGCAACGGCTGAATGCGCACGGCTCGGCGATGTCCCAGACGCTGCGCAACGTGGCCGGCGCTCTCGGTACCGCGCTGCTTGTTTCGATTATGTCCAACAAAACGAGGAGCGTGCTGACGGAAACGATCATCTCCCAAGGCATCAAGCCGACGGATGCGGCCAAAATGCTCGACGCGACCCGGCATGCGACCGTAACGGGGATCAACCACGCCTTCCTGTACTCCTTCTGGTTTACGATCGCCGCCCTGGTGCTGGCGTTCTTCATTCAGAAGACGCGTCCGAGCGAGGAACAGGCCAAAGAAACGCAAACGGCCCAGCCCGCTGCGGCGTCTTCCGCCCAATCGTAAAGCGATATTCGGTTTTGAGCAGACCGCTCTGCGGATCGCATTGGATCCGCCGGGCGGCTTTTTTATTTAGCGGCCCTTTTTCCAAACGATTCGGCATAAATTTCTCATGGGCAGCAATCCGCTTGCCTATACGCATAAAAAACGTACGAATACCTAACATTTCATTGCGGTTTATTGGTTTTTCACAATAAGATTGGCATATTATTCTAAAAAAATTCTTTTATATGTAATATTATATTACATTAAGTATTGATAAAAATCTTATCCGACCATAAAATGTTATTAATAGTAACATAAAATAAAGGGCGGAGGGGTGTTATGTATCTGACCGTCGAGCAGGCCTTATCCGTCTATCCGCTTACCGAAGCCAGGCTAGTCGCGGGCAAAGCCGGACGAAACCGGATTGTCAAATCCGTGAATGTCATGGACGCTCCGGATATCGCGAATTGGATCAAAGAAGGCGAAATGCTGTTTACGACCGCCTATTTGATCAAGGATCATCCGGAAGAAGCGGCGGATCTGATCGTCAAGCTCAACCGGCGCGGCTCGTCGGGGCTCGGGATCAAGCTGGGGCGGTTCTGGACCTCCATTCCCGATCGGCTGATCGCCCAAGCCGACGAGCTCGGATTTCCGCTCATCGAGCTTCCCTACCCATTCACATTTTCGGATCAAATCAACGGCCTGTTCCATGCCGAGATGAAACGGAATACAAGCGTGCTGCAGGATGTGCTGGATAAGCAAATCAGGCTGATGCGCTTCGCGCTGCAGACGAACCCGGTCCGGCAGTTGTTCGACGCGGTGGCGGAAGTGATCGGAGAACCGGTTGCGGTCGTCGGGTCGCGCGGCCGAATCGTATACAATACGTCCGCAGTCCCGGATGCGGAACTGGTGCGGGAATGGCCGTGGCCGCTTCGTCCGATGCGGGTCAAAAGCGAGGGTTGGCAAGCGTTCTGCGTTCCGCTTCTGAAAAACGATCGCTGCACGGGATACGTGCTGTTTTTTACTCCGCGCCAGGTTCTGTCCGCCGTCGAGGAGAGCTTGTACATTCAAGCCTCCGAGCTGCTTTCCTTCCATTTGAATTTCAATGGCGGGCCTGATTTCGAGGTTTCGTCCCGCAACCATTTTAGCCAACTGATCAAGCGCCATCTCCAAGACGGCCTTCCGGCCGAAATGCTGGCCGAATATGCGGAGCGCCGGGAGATCGGGACATTCAAGCGCCCGTATCGCTGCGTGCTGACGGATGTCGCCGGGCCGGCGGACGAAGCGGCGCGAATCGAAACGCTTGAATGGCTGAAGGAAGAATACGTTCATCATCCCCGCCTGCAAGAGATGGAAGGGCTGCACGTTTTGATGGAAGAAGGGCTGCTGTCCCTGTTTCCGGTCTCCGACGGCGAGGGGGACGGCGCGCTGGCCGCGGCGTTGGAGGATTGCTTGTCCGATCTGAAGAAAGTTGCGCCGAAAGCGGCCGTCAGTTGCCGCAAGATCGGACCGCAACAACTGGCGGAAGCGTTCGGGGAGTGCCGGGAGACGCTCCGCTTGTCCGGGGAATGGGGGAGCGCGGGGCGCGTGATGCGCTGCGAGACGCTGGATTTGGCGTTTCTTTTCGAGCATGTGCCCAAAGAAAAAATGCGGATGTACTGCGACCGCATGCTGGGCGGTCTGATGGGCAAGGACCCGGAATATGCCCAGGAAATGCTCCGGACGCTGGAGGCTTATCTGGACAACGACGGCCAACTCAACGAGACGGCCAAAAAGCTGTTCATTCACCGCAACACGGCGACATATCGCATTGAAAAGCTGAGCGAACTGCTGGATGTCGATTTCAAAAAAATCAACGATTTGCTGCGGCTCAAAATGGCGTTTCTGTTCCGGCGGATGCTGAGCGCGGAGGACGGCCGGACGGAGCGGGCGCGTTGACGTTCCGATTCGAGGGGGAAAAGGGTATGGCGAAGACGGTGTTTCGCAACGCAACGATTATGACGATGAACGATAACAACGACGTAATATTCGGGGATGTGTTGGTGGACGGCAACCGCATCGCCGGAATCGGCCCGGACCTTGGGGCGGAAGCGGACCGCGTCATCGAGGCTAGGGGCAAGGTGCTGCTGCCCGGATTCGTGCAGACGCACATCCATCTTTGCCAAACGCTGTTCCGCGGGCGGGCGGACGACCTCGCGCTGATCGACTGGCTGCGCAAGCGGATTTGGCCGCTGGAAGCGGCGCATTCGGAGGAATCGGTCTACTATTCGGCGCTGCTCGGTCTGGGCGAGCTGATCCGGAGCGGGACGACGACCATCCTGGACATGGAAACGGTGCATCATACGGAATCCGCTTTTCACGCGATCCGGGAAAGCGGCATTCGCGCGATTTCCGGCAAGGTCATGATGGACCACGGGACGGAAGTGCCCCTGCCGCTGCAGGAGGATACGGACCGCTCGTTGCGGGAAAGCGTGGATTTGCTGGAAAAATGGAACGGCGCGGCGAACGGCCGTATTCAATATGCGTTTTGTCCGCGTTTTGTCGTCTCCTGCACCGAACGGCTGCTTACTGAGGTGCGCGATTTGTCGGCGCAATACGGGGTGCGGGTGCATACGCACGCGTCCGAAAACCGCGAAGAGATCGCGCTGGTGGAAGCCGAGCGGGGAATGCGCAATGTCGTCTATCTCGATCACATCGGCCTTGCAAGGCCTAATCTGATTCTGGCGCACAGCATTTGGCTGGACGAGGAAGAGAAGCGGATTATCCGGGAGCGCGGCGTCAAAGTAACGCATTGTCCGGGCTCCAACCTGAAGCTGGCGTCCGGCATCGCCGAAGTTCCCGATCTGCTGGAGCGCGGCATTCCGGTCGGGCTCGGCGCGGACGGGGCGCCTTGCAACAACAACCTGGATATGTTTCAGGAAATGCGCCTTACGGCGTTTATTCAGAAAGTCCGGCACGGGCCGACCGTGATGGATGCCCCGACCGTCCTGCGGATGGCGACGATGGGCGGCGCGGAGGTGCTGGGGCTAGCGAACGAGATCGGCAGCATCGAACCGGGCAAGCTTGCCGATTTGCAGCTTCTCGATCTGGAGGATTTTCATACGTTCCCTTCTTACGATGCCGATTTGTTTTCCAGGGTGGTGTATGCGGCGACAAGAGGCGACGTGGACACGGTGATGATCGACGGGGAGATTGTCATGTCCGGCAAGCGCGTGATCACGATCGACCGGGAGGAGACGCTGAAAGGAGCGGACCGCTCGTTAAAAGCGCTGCTTGCGAGAATCGGGTAGGAGGCGAAAGAGATGGACGGTTTCGAAATCTTGTCTTTTCTTCGGCGGAGCGGGGAGGCGGCCGTGCTGGCGACGGTTGTCGGCGTGGAAGGCCATGCGTACCGGAAACCCGGCGCGATGATGTTGTTTGCGGCGGACGGCAGTACGGTCGGAAGCGTCAGCCCCGGCTGCCTGGAAGCGGATCTTCGCGAGCGGGTTCCGGAACTGCTGCGAAGCGGGCGAAGCGAGCTTGTCGTTTACGACATGCGCCCGGAGGAGGATGCGATGTGGGGGGAGTCGGTCGGATGCGGCGGCGTCGCGCGCATTCTGCTCGAGCCGGTCGAGGGGGAGCTTCGCGAAGCGCTGGCCAAGGCTTACGATCTGAATAACGCGGGCTATTCGGTCCGCTTGAACCGCTACAAGTCGAGCTGGGGGTTCCGGTACGAGGCGGAGATATGCCGGGAAGCCGAGGGGGAGGATGCGCAGTCCCGGGAAGCTTCGCGCAAGGCGTCTCCTTACCATAGCGTGCGCTTTGAGCCGAGGCCCCGCCTTGTCCTGTTCGGCGCCGGGCCGGACGCGGA